>Ga0070734_10000163_pt1 | contig 184002 bp, 151 predicted proteins | sample Coa_R1_8_FD_66444 | JGI IMG/M metagenome (GOLD analysis project Ga0070734, IMG submission 66444) | Surface soil microbial communities from Centralia Pennsylvania, which are recovering from an underground coalmine fire - Coalmine... | ecosystem: Environmental > Terrestrial > Soil >... | reverse complement strand
GTCGCTTGCTTACGCGCGCGGCTCGCTGTCGGGAAGATTTGCCCGTCGCTTGCTTACGCGCGCGGCTCGTTGTCGGGAATTTGCTAGTCGCTTGCTTACGCACCTGACCCGTACAATTGGCGTGCTTGTAGTGAGTTACGAGCCGCGACCGTGAGGGAGCGAACCATTCATTTCCAATTCTCGTCGAAGAGTCCTGCCATCGCGATGTCCCCGACATCCGCGCCCTCTTTGACCTTCAACACCGCGTAATCGCCCATCTTGGGCATGCCGTAATCGCCGCGATATTCGCGATCCTCGATCGTGAGACCGGTATTAATCACGACGTACCGCGAGGGATTCAACGGGTTGGGGTAAATGAGCGCTGGAAAATGCTCCGCCGCAGCGAATTTCTGGTCTCCCATGCTGACCGACTCACGCGTCCAATGCACAGGCAGTTTGGAATTCACCTTCGCGATCCAGCGATTGCTGCCCGGGTCGCCGAACAGGACGACGTTGTAACGGGCGAAGTCGGCTTCCGTGACGTCCTTGTCGTCCACCACACGCGGATGTGCGCGGAGCCACTTGGCATAGAGACGATCGAAACGCGCGAGGGTGCGAAGGGCCTGTTGGTTCACAGCCTCGTTCCATGGTGTGCCGGTGGGACGCACCAGCAGGAACGGGTCGAGAAACGCATCGTCGATTGGGCCTTGTAGGGCGTGGACCTTATGCAACCCGGCCGGCTTGCCATGGGCGACGCGCCATCCAGCCGGTGATTTTTCGAGAGCGATCTCGGGCGACGCCTTCACGCGCAAGACTTGCCCGTCGATGTGGATTTCGGAGGCGTGATCGGTTTCACGAAGCTCCAGACGCGTGAGGTTCCTGGTTGTGATCTGGTACTGCTTGCGGCTGTCGTTGCGCTGCGCGTCGATCTCAGCTCGCTCGTAGTGCTTGGCGAGTTCTTCGAGGCTCACCCAGTAATCGCGGTTGTAGCGCGTGGTGTAGGTGAGAAAGCGAATGTGGTCGGGAGAGATCTGGCCGCGATCTCCATACTGTTTGAGGAAGGCGTCGAGGTGCTGGCGGACCTCCGGACTGGTGCCGTGCCCTGTCTGTTTGGAAATGAGAAAAATCGCCGGCGTACCCTTCGCGGCCAGATCGTTCGGATCCGGGCCTTCTGAGGGGAATCCTTCCTTCTCCAACTGCTCACGGACCTTGATGGACGATTCGAGTTGGCCGCGCGTCGGCGTGCCCGCGGGTGGGGGCGGCAGCGACGACACCTGGGTGTCGTTATCGCCATCGTGCCCGGCCAGCGGAAGGTTGAACACATTGAGCGCCCATTCGGTGTAGTTCTCCCAGATGCGGAGCGTGGCCTGCTGATAGTCGGTAAGGCCGGGCATCTGCGCGCGCCGCGACCAGGTGCCCGCGCCGATCTCGGCCGCGGCCCAACGATCGGGATAGTGCAGAGCGATGTGCCATGCGCCTTCTCCGCCCATCGAGAAGCCTCGCAGGATGACGCGCGCGGGGTCGATCTTGTAGCGCTTCTCCATTGCCTGGATCGCCTCGAAGACGTCGGTCTCTCCCGCGAAGTGCCATCCGGCGCCATTCCAGCGGCCGTAGACGTCGAGCTGGATCTGACCGAGATCGGCGACCGGCGGCCGCGACGGTCCTTGATTGGGGAACGAGTAGAGGAAATCAGCTTCGCTCAGGCGCGCCGCGCGGCCATGGAGCCAGACGTACAGGCGGGACGGCTTCGTGGCGTCGTAGTTGGGCGGCAGGCTGACTCCGTAAGGCTGGACCGAACCATCGAGGGCCGAATAGAATCCGTGAGTGCGTCGCGGGCCTGAAACCCAGGGCGACTGGCCACTCTGCAATTGGCGCGCTCGTTCCAGGCCGGTATCGAGAACGCCGATGGCATGATTGATGCCGTCCTGCGTGAAGAAATCTTCGGGGAACTCCAGAAGTATGCGCCCTGACTTCGCGTAGACCTCCACGTCGGCCAGCAGATCTTCGTTGGTATGCCGCTCCTTCAACTTGCGGACCATACCTTCGAGTTCGTCGACTTTGGATTGGATCTGGCGCTTTTCGTCTTCTGTGGGCTGTACCGAGGGCGCCGGCGCACGTCCCTGTTTCGGAGGTGCGGCGGGAGGTTGCGCCAGGATCGGTAGGAGGGCGATCACTGAGGCAAGGGTCGAAAGCGCCAGGATTGTGGATCGGTTCATGCGTGGAACTCCCAGGTTTATGCGGGCGGCAACGGCCGCGCCTGAGAGTATATCAGGAGGTAGTACGGGCCACGAGGGTGCTTCGCCCCGTAACGGATTCTCGGCGCGGCTAGACGCGTACCGCAGTTCTAATGCTGCGTCCGGTGGCACAGCGCGAGTTTGCCCAGACCAGGCAAACCGTCTGACTCCGACGGGTGCGGCCTTGTAGAACCAGGGAGTTACAAGGAATTTCCGTCGGACTCCGACGGCTTCGAGGGAAAACATGCCCGGATTGCTGAGCGGTCGCGGCCCAAGTTGAGGGCCGGCGTTACGTCAAACGCCGACGTGATTAAGGAGCAACCGCCAGGAATTCTCGGGGTAGCGTAAAGCACCTGGTTCACGAGAGCAGAGCAACAAGCAGCAAGTTTGGGGGAATACGAAATGTTACACTGTTAGCTTCACCCATGCTGTCCATAGTTATCCCGATTCACAACGAGGAGCACTCGCTGCTGCCGCTCTACGATCGTTTGACGGCGGTGCTGGAGCAGTGCAAGCGTCCCTACGAGATTCTCTTCGTGGACGATGCGTCGACAGATCGGAGCTTCGAACTGCTGGCGAACCTGGTGGAGACGGACGGCCACCTGAAGGTGATCCGTCTACGGCGCAACTTCGGGCAGACGGCGGCGCTCTCGGCGGGGTTCCACGAATCCAAAGGCGACATCATCATCGCTATGGACGGCGATCTGCAGCATGACCCAGAGGACATCCCCGCGCTTCTCCACAAGATCGACGAAGGCTACGATATCGCGAGCGGCTGGCGGCAAAACCGGGTGGACAATGCCATCCTGCGCAAGATTCCGTCGCGGATCGCGAATTGGATGATGGCCAAGGCTTCCGGTGTGGCCTTGCGGGATTTCGGCACCACGTTCAAGGCCTACCGCTCGGAAGTGCTGAAGGACGTGAATCTGTACGGGGAACTGCACCGCTTCATCCCCGCGCTGGCGAGTTTCTATGGGGCGCGGATCGCGGAGGTTCCCATCCGCAATACGCCGCGCGCGGCAGGCGATTCGCACTACGGCATCGGCCGCACGTTCCGGGTGCTGTTCGACATCCTGACGATCAAGTTTCTGCTGAAGTACTTCACCCGTCCGATGCATTTCTTCGGCACGCTGGGGCTCATCGGCACGACCTTCGGCGGCGGCATCATGCTCTACCTGACCGTTTTGAAACTGCTGGGGCACGAGATCGTGATGGCGCACGGTCCGTTGATGGTGGCCGGTGCGTTGTTGCTTCTGGGCGGGATGCTGATGTTCAGCACGGGCCTGATTGGCGAGATGATGATGCGGACGTATTTCGAGAGCCAGGATCGCCGCATCTATGCGGTGCGCGAGATCCTCACGCGCAAACAGCGCGGCGTTGCCGGCGGAACGCGGTAGACGGCCCTCAGCGGAAGGCGACTTCCGCCCCCTTACGGATCACAGAGTGGCGGGCGTATTCCGGGCGCTTCTCCGGAAAATCCGTGCGGAAGTGCGCGCCACGGCTTTCCTTGCGGGCCAGTGCGCAACGGGCGATCAGCAGTGCGACCAGCGCGGCATTCTCGTCGGCCAGCGGTTCCAATTGGCGGCATGCCTCAGTGAGCGACGCGGCATCGCGCACAATCCCGCATTTTTGCCAGGCGATCTGCCGCACTTCGGGGGATGACTCTCTGCGGGATGTCGCCGATGTAAGAGGAGTGTCCTCGGCGGGCGCGGTTTCTCGCATCGCGCGGCCTGCCCGAGCGCCAAAGACGACACCTTCCAGCAGCGAATTGCTGGCCAGACGATTGGCTCCGTGCACTCCAGTGCAGGCCACCTCTCCGGCGGCGAAGAGACGTGCGATGCTGGTCTGCCCTTCGAGATCGGTCCACACGCCGCCCATGGCATAGTGAGCGGCGGGCGCCACCGGGACCGCCTGGCGTTCGAGGTCGACCCCATAACGCAGACACGTCTCATAAATCCGCGGAAAGCGTGCGCGCGCGAAGCCTGGCTCGCGATGGGAGAGGTCGAGAAGCACGTCGGGTGCCGCGGTGCGGGTCATCTCGGAGACGATGGCGCGGGCGACGACGTCACGTGGCGCCAATTCCAGCATGGGATGGTATCGCTGCATGAAGCGCTCGCCCTGGCGATTCAACAGGAGCGCGCCTTCGCCGCGCAACGCCTCGGAGAGCAGAAATCGCGGCGCGCCTTCCACGTGCAAAGCGGTGGGATGAAACTGCACGAATTCGATGTCGCTGATGTCGGCGCCGGCGCGGTAGGCCATCGCCACACCATCGCCGGTCGCCACGTCGGGATTGGTGGTGTTGAGGAACACGCAACCGAGTCCTCCCGTGGCCAGGAGCACGGCGCGCGCGGCGATAGGGACTTCCTGACGCGCAACCGCGTCGTAGAGCAGAGCGCCGGCGGAACCGCCGCTGAGAAGCAGATCGGTGGAAGCGGCGAAGCTGCGGAAGGTGACGTTAGGGAGCGAGGCGGCCTTCTGATAGAGCGTGCGGGCGATCTCCTGGCCGGTGGAATCGCCGTGTGCGTGCAGGATCCGATTGCGGCTATGCGCAGCCTCGCGCGTAAAGGCCAGTTTGGCGCCCTCTCGATCGAATTCCGCGCCCCACTCGATCAACTCCTCGATGGCGGCGGGGCCTTCTTCGGTCAAGGTGCGGACGGCGGCGGGATCGCAGAGGCCGTCGCCTGCGTAGAGCGTGTCCTGCTCGTGCAATTCCACTTCGTCGTCATCGTTCAAGGCAACCGCAATCCCGCCCTGTGCGTACTCGGAAGAGGATTCGCGCAGAGTCTCCTTGGCGATGACCAACACCCGGCCGGCGGCTGCCAGTTCGATGGCTGCGCGCAATCCCGCCACGCCCGCGCCGATCACGAGGAAGTCGGTGTTCATCCCTACTGCGATCATAGCAAGCGCATTTTGTACACTCAGAGGAATGGAAATGGCGCACCCGTTTCGCAGCACGCTGTCGGCGCCGTTGGGCACCCACAATGCGGTGTTGCGGGCGCGCTCGCGCGTCCACGTGGTGAAGGATTTCGCGGGACCGCTTTCCATCAAGTCGGTGGTGGCGGGTACGGTGGCGTGGAGGAGCGGCGGGCGCGACCTGGTGGTGGACCGCGATTCGTTCCTGGTGCTGCGGGATGGTGAGCCGTACTCCATGAACATCGATTCGCAAACGCCCGTGGCGACACTGTGCGTATTCTTCCGACGCGGTTTCGCGGAGTCAGCCGGTGCGTCGATGGCACAAGCCGGAATCGAAGTGGAAGGCGGAAGAGCGCCGGCGATCGGACATCTGCACGCGCGCGACGAGCGCATTTTGCCTCGGATGCGGGCGATTGCGGAAGCGCCGGACATGGGAGCGCTTTGGCTCGACGAACAGTACCTGCTTCTGGCGCACGATCTGCTGCTGTTGGATCGCGAGTTGTGCCGCAGGATCGCGCAAATGCCGGCGCGGCGTCCGTCGACGCGCGAGGAGCTATTCCGGCGGGTACGCCGCGGGCAGGAGTATCTGCATGCGCACTCGATGAGCGATTTATCGCTGGCCGAGATTGCGGGCGAGTCGTGCCTGTCGCCGTACCACTTTCATCGGGCGTTCACGCGCGCATTTGGGAAGACCCCGCACGATTATCGGAATGCGCTGCGCCTGGCTCACGCGCGGAGACTGCTGGAATCGACCGGGTTGACGGTGACCGAGGTGTGCGGCGCGGTGGGATTTCAGAGCCTGCCTTCGTTCAGCACCCTGTTCCGCCAGCAGTTTGGGATGCCGCCGACCGGGGTGCGCAAATTAAGCAATTCTCGATAAGACACGCGGCGCACGCCCCGGTCATACTGCCCTCATGATTACACTTCCACTCTTACCTTTGATGTTGGCTCAAGTGAATGCGGACCGCAGCGCGCAGTTCTTTGACGCGATCCGAAAGGGAGATGCCGCGGAGGTCCGCGCGTTGCTCGCCGTCGATCCGGGGCTGGCAACCGCACGGAGAGAAGACGGCGCTACAGCGGTTCTGTGGGCGGCGTATACGCGCCATCCCGAATTGGCGCCGGTGATTCTGGGGCCGCGGGAGCCGGATTTTTTCGAGGCCTGCGCGCTGGGAAGACCGGAACGCGTCGAGCAACTACTGCGTGCGGATCTGGGCCTGGCGAAGACCGATTCCGCGGACGGATTCAGCGGCCTGGGGCTGGCGGCGTTCTTCGGAAATGTGGAGATCGGGCGTTTGCTGGTGGAAGCGGGCGCGGATGTGAATCGGGCCTCGCGCAACGCGATTCGGGTATCGCCGCTGCACTCGGCGGTGGCCAGTGGCAGCGTCACATTGCTCGATCTGCTGCTCTCGCACGGCGCGGCGCCGGATGCGGTGGAGTTTCTGGAGGCGACGCCGTTGCACTCGGCGGCGGGTCACGGGAATCGTGAAATGGTGGAGAAGTTGTTGGCGGCGGGGGCGGATCGGAAGCGGCGGACGAAAGATGGCAAGACGGCGGCGGATCTGGCGCGGCAGTACGGCCACGCTGAATTGGCAGCGGAATTGGAGAAGTAGAGCGGGACACGAAATACAGTGCCTTCAATCCGTTACTGGGGTATCGATACCCGGATTCGGTAAGCCGGGCCCCGGGAGTTGATTTGGTGGCTTCTGTGCCGGAGCCGCGATCACTGGCAATCGGCGCGGCGATGCTCGGGATCCTGCTGGTGATCACCAGAAAGCTGAGAAGAATGCAATGAAGTAGCGGATCACTGGCGCGGATCACTGCGATGTCTTTCGGGGACGCCGGAAACTCCAGCGCTGAGCCTTGCTTGCGCGTGGACTTCTTCCGATCTAGTCTGCACTACTGCCGCGCAAGTTGGGATGCGGCGGACAAGCGTTGTCAGCGAGCCGCGCGCGTAAGCAAGCGATGTCTCGATTGCTCCGAAAGATCGCTCCCTTACGGTCGCGGCTCGTAAGCGAGTCGTCGGCGTGCACACTACCAGAATTCATGGTGGCGATTGACCTGAGCGCTGACGGGCGCTTCACTGAGCCTTGCTTGCGCGACTTCTTCCTATCTAATCTGCGCTACTGCCGCGCAAGTTGGGATACGGCGGGCAAGCGTTGTGAGCGAGCCGCGCGCGTAAGCAAGCGATGTCTCGATTGCTCCGAAAGATCGCTCCCTTACGGTCGCGGCTCGTAAGCGAGTCGTCGGCGTGCATACTACCAGAATTCATGGTGGCGATTGACCTGAGTGCTGACAGGTGCTTCATGAAGCAACCGCAGATGGAGAAGTCTGCTTCCTAAAAGTTCCAAGGGCGGAGTCAACGACGCCAATGAGACAGTACAGGACCGCAATCAATATGCCGCCCAGATATCCGGCGTTCGAGGCGACGTGAATCCACGCTGGCAGGAGAATCGACCTGGTCTTGTAGTAAATATATCCCGCGATCAAAGACGAGAGGAAGATACCCTGCAGTTCGGCGGGAGATTTGGATGGTATATGAAGGAGCGAAAAGAGCACGGAACTCGCCAGTATTGCCCAGAACACCTTGGCTTTTATCCCATCCATTAGCCGGATGAACGTATCAATCGCGATCGCGCGGAAGACGAGTTCCTCCACGAAAGCGCCCAGGACGACCCACAGGAAGAAGCTTCCGGTAGCGGATAGGATGAGCTTGCCGCTGATCACGAGATAAACGTGAATGGCCGCAAGAATGGCCAGGGACGCAACGCCTCCGCGCTTAAAAGAAAGACCGTAGTCTGCCGGCCTGCGCTGTTGCCGGATCACGGAATAGGCAATCACCCCGGTGATGGTCGCCACCAGGATCATCCACAAGATCTGGATCATCAGCCGGGTCCGGAATTGCCAGGCTACCTCCATGAGGCCATGCACACGAAAATAATTGCCCGGGATGCCGATGACGACCCAGCCGCCTGTGAGGAAGAGCAGTAGTCTGTCAGAAGGTTCCAATCTTCGAATCCGACTACGGATGGCGACGATCATGCTGAGATCCACTCTCTTCTGTAATATACACGATATTCAGAGCTGTATATCGCTAATATGGCGTAAATTTGCGGCGGCGGTGAGATCCATCCGACTGTCCCACAAGGCTTGAAACGCCTTGGGCGGGGTAATCCGAGCCGAGTAACCCAGCAGGAGCTCAATAATCTTGTCAATGGCAAGGCGGGAATCTCCGCCGGAAAACGCAGTGCGTCCTTGTCACAGATCGGCATAGTGCGGCGTTTCTCCTGCGGAGGTCTTTTCATGCGTTCGAGAATGCTGGCTGCCGCCGCTTTGGTGGCTTTCGTTACCGCCGCCGGGGCACAGGTCGTGCCGGCGTTTGAGGTGGCCTCGGTGAAAGCCAGCCCATCGGCGAACCGAGGCGGTGAAGGGGGTGCACGCCAGTCGATCGAATTCACTCCTGCCACACTGACCATGAGGAACGTCGATCTGCGTTCCTGCATTCGATGGGCATATGACCTCAGAGAGTTTCAGATCGTGGCGCCCGGGTGGCTCGCCACCGAACACTTCGACATCCTGGCCAAAGCTTCGAACTCAGTCGAGTTGCAACAACTTCGTCTGATGCTGCAGAACCTGCTGGAGCGGGACTTCCAGCTAGCCGTACACCACGAGGCCAAGCAGCTTCCTGTCTATGCGTTGCGGACGACTGGCCGAGGCGCCAAGCTGCAACCTTCGAAGACGACCGGTACCGCCACCATGCGGCCGATGGGCGGCGCGCTCGAATTCCGCAACGTATCCATGGCGGACCTGGCCGACCGTCTGCCGTCACGTCCGTTCGGCTTCGACCGGCCAGTCATCGACAGAACAGAGCTTTCGGGAGCGTTCGATTTCACTATGAAGCTCGCCCAAAACGATGCGGAACTGAAGAGCAGTCTGGAGCAGCGCGAGTCCAGTCAGGACACATCGCTGTTTACCGGCGCGCTCCGCGATCTTGGCCTCCGACTGCAGCCCGAAAAAGGACCCGTGGATATCCTCGTTGTGGATCACGTCGAGAAGACACCGGTGGAGAATTAGCTCAGTCCACGCGGGCGAGGGCGAGGTCGGTGCGAACCTGCAGAATGATCGAGGTGGTGATCGGCAGGTACGCGGGATGGCCGAATTCGAGGTGCATGCCGCGGCCAATGTAGTCGCTCTTGATCATCGACCCGCCCCACGTGGAGCCGTGAATCGTCACGAGCGTGGGTTCCGGACAGAATACCGGATGTCCGGAAATGAAGGCGCGGCCACAGCCCTCGTAGCGAATTGTATAGGCGCGATTTTCGGTTTCCACTTCGAGAACGGTGCCGGGAAGGATGTCGCGCAGATGGACACCGCCTTCGATCTCAGACTGCACGATGTTGCTGTTGACCACATCGCTGAGATGGGGGCTCGGCTGAAAGAGCTTCGGTTGCGGGAAATCCGCTGAAGTCTCCATGTCCATTACCTATAGATTAGGCCATAACGATGCGGGCGGAGCAACCCGCAAAAGGGTGAATCCCCCGTCTGCTGTTGGTTATTCACTGGGACTTGCGGCAGTTTGTAACGTATCGCCCTGAGCTTTTGGCGCCCAAATGTAAAAAATCGGAATTCCGATTGCAATCAGACCCAACCCGGCGAGGGCGGGTCCTGGCCGGGTCACCAGGGTGTTCACCAGGAACCAGGCGGTGATGGCGACGAAGAGCAGTGGCGTCACCGGGTAGCCCCACATGCGGTAGGGTCGCGGGACCTCGGGCCGCTTGCGGCGGAGTACCATCACGCCGGCCACCATCAAGCCGTAGAAAATCCAGGTCGCGAAGAGAGCGTAGTCGACCAGCGTCTCGTAGGATCCGGTGACCACCAGGACGGCGGCCCACACTGCCTGCGCCGCGATGGCGAAGGCCGGAGTCTGGAAACGGGGGTGCACTTCCGCGAATTTACGAAAGAACAGCCCATCCGCCGCCTGGGCAAAGTAAACCCGCGGGCTGGTCAGGAAGCATCCATTCAGCGTGCCGAGGATCGATACCAGAATGATCAAGGAGACCACCGAGCCGCCGGCCGGTCCCAAGATGCGTTCGGCGGCGGAGGCGCCTACATGGTCGCTGGCTGCGATCTCTGGAATCGCCAGCACTCGCAGATAAGCGAGGTTGGCTAAGAGGTAGACCACCATGACGGTGGCGCATCCGATCGCGAGGGCCAGCAGCACGTTGCGCTTGGGATTCCGTATTTCGCCGGCCACGAAGCTCAACTGCACCCATCCGTCGTAGGACATGAGGCAGGCAATCAGGGCGACGCCAAAGCTGCTCAATGCGGGCACAGCGGCCGGCGCGGAGACTGTGGGTGCGGAATGCTTCGCCAGGAGGAAGGCGCCGACGATGATGACGAGAAGGCCCACCAATTTCGCGAGTGTGAAGCTCTTTTGAATAGCGGCTCCGAAGCGCACGCCGCGATAGTTGACCGCGGTGAGCAGAGCGATGACCGCGAGGCCCAGAAGTTTGGTAGCCCAGGGACTCATCGGAATGAAATAGGAGACGTACAGCCCGAAGATCACGGAAAGCCACGCCACCTGGGCCGATCGCGCCACGGCGAACATCGACCATCCGCAGAGGAATGCCGCCAGCGGACCGTACGCTTCCCGCAGAAAGACATACTGGCCGCCAGTGGCCGGGAAGGCTGACCCCAGCTCGGCGCACGCCAACGCTCCGAAAAAGCTGACTACTCCCGCGAATGCCCATACCGCTAGGATGGCTGGGTCCGTGGTCAGATTGCGCGCCACCAGGTTGGGTACCAGGAAGATGCCGCCTCCGATCACAACTCCAATGACGATTGCGAGGGAATCGATCAGTCCCAGCTTACGCGGTAGCTCGGTGGCCATCCATCGAGTCTAATACCAACCGTGTCCTAGCAGGCGCGCACTTGCACAATGAGGGAAGTGGTGATGGGCATGTAAGCAGGGTGCCCGAATTCAAGATGCATGCCCCGGCCGATGTAGTCGCTCTTGATCATGGTGCCTCCCCAGGTGGAGCCGTGAATCGTCACCAGAGTCGGTTCGGGACAGAAGACCGGATGGCCGGAGATAAAAGCGCGGCCGGAGCCTTCGTAGCGGATCGTGTAGGCGCGGTTTTCGGTTTCCACTTCGAGCACGGTACCGGGCTCGACATCGCGCAGGTGCACCCCACCTTCGATTTCGGACTGCACGATATTGCTGTTCACCACATCGCTGAAATGCGGGTTGGGTCGATACAGCGTCGGTTGCGGGGTGTCCGCTGCCGTGTTCATAAGTTTGTAACTCCAGATTATTCCATAAATCGGCTGGATGGGAATCCCCTGTGTGGGTAGTCGGGGCGGATTTCTTGGGGGTATTCGGGGCTGGCTATTTGCAGGTGTCGATGACGACCTCGACTCGGCGGTTCTTCTGCCGCCCTTCCGGATCGTCGGAACCGTCGGGTTTGGCGTTTGGCGCGACCGGGCGTTTGCGGCCGAAGCCCTCGACCCTGGCTGCGGTCTCCTCGGAAAGGTGTTGTTCGATCAGCCAGGCCCGGACTGCTTTGGCACGGCGCTCGCTCAGGTCCTGGTTGTAGGCGTCGGAGCCGACGGCGTCGGTGTGGCCTTCGATGACGATGGGATGTTTGCCTGCCTTTTGGATCAGGGGCCCAAGTGCCGTCAAGGTCTTCTTGGCGTCGGGGCTGAGGACCGACTGGTCAAAGTCGAAGAGCGCGTCGGCTCCCACCACGAGGCGCCGCTCGCAGGGTGTCGCGTCGATGGCACGAATCGCCTGAATGCCCTTCGGCACCTGGATCGCGCCGGGCTTTTGCCAGTTTCCCTTAGGCTGCTGAATCTCTCCGGGCTTCTGGATCTGGCCGTTCTGCGAAACAGCGGAGAGCGCGGCCGCAAGGAACAGGAATACGACTCGCATTCCCGGAGACTAACATCCGGGCGTGCCGGAAAGCAGCGCTTCTTTGGCGTACAGTTGGGGCGCTCGCCAATGTTAATCTGGCGGGAACTCCGTTCACCAAAATTCAATGCGCCGTTCATCAACTTGACATACCTCTGCGGCTATAACTGCCCCATGCCCGATTCGCACTCGACTTTTCGACGTTCGCGTAGCATTGGCTTGCGTAGCCCTATGGCAAATGTTATTCTCATTGGCCATGCCTATTGACGTGTTCGCGATCGAAGGATTGCCCGACAGCCGGCGGCGAGGCGTCGAACAGGCCGTAGAGACCGCGGGCAGACGGCTTCCTGGGGCACATGAGGCCTGGGTAGTTCCGGCACGTGCTGGTGGCGGATTTTGTGTGCGAATTACGGGGCCCGACGGATTCTTTTGCCAAGCCGAACTGGCAGGCGATGAAACCGACGCCGAGATCAAAGACAAAGTTCTGCGCGCCCTGGAAGGGTAGCCCTGCCCGCAGCCTGCGAATCAAGCCACATCTTATAATCGAAGCGTCATGCGCCGGAGCACCATTTCGGGCTCTCTGTTGACGTTATTCCTCTACGATGTCGGGGACTCGATCCGTCTCGACGAGCTGCGGGGAATGCTGGGCGCCGCCCCGCCAGGGAGGGAGCCTCCTTTCCGCCAGCCCGCTCCCGAATATGTGACGTTCGCTCAACCTCCCGTGCTGGAAACGCTACCGCCTGTCGAGGTCTCTCAGGGCGCAAGCTTCACGGGACGCCTCGCCTATTACGACTACGGAGTCGTGACGATCCAGCTCGAACTGCCATTCACTGGGACGTGGGAAGAGATCATTGCGCTCACGGCACATTGGATGAACGCTTCCGATCTGGAGACGAAGGGCGCGGCGGCGGTGCGCCAGGCGCTGGGCAGGGTGGAAAGCGCGATTGTGAATCCCTATCGGGAGCATCTTGTGGAAGATTATTCGATCGTCCATCTCCGCTCGGTGCAGGATGAATCCGGCGCGACCATGACTGCGAGTGAGTTGATTGCGGAGTGCCCGGATCACATCGCCCAGATTGTGCGTGGAGAAAAGGCCGCGTTTTCGGACACGGAACGGGCCGAGATTCTGGAGTCGCGGATGTCGTATTATCGCGAGGATCTGCTAGTTGTGGGCTGGTCGGCCGCGTTGGTCTACGATTCACCGGAGGGCGCGGCGCCGACGATCCGCCTGCTGGAATACGCCAACACGCAACTGCTGGAATTCCGGCATTACGACGCGGTGTTGACGAAACTGCTGTCGGAGGTCTATCGCTCGCTCGAACGGGGCGGCGTGCTGGCGCGCTGGAGGATGGCACGGGATGCGGAGCGGGTCAGCACGATCCGGCTGGACGTGCGGGAGCTGACCGAGCGCATGGACAATTCGATCAAGTTCCTGAGCGACATGTTTGCCGCGCGACTGTATCGCATGGCGGCGATCAAGATCGGAGTACCCGACTACAAGACGCTGGTGGAACAGAAGCTAGAGAGTGCCGGAGAGTTGTACGGGTTTATGATGGACCGCTTTTACCAGGGCCGCGCATTCGCACTGGAATTGATGGTGGTGATCATCCTGGTGATTGAGCTGGTGTTCCTCTTCCGGGGAATTCACTGATCGGCTGTTCGGGCGAGCTTCCGTTTACCGCCGGATTTCCTTCCACTGCGGCCGTGGGGCGACGGGCTGTCAGGCTTGATGCCCAGACGGCGCTGGATCAGAGCGATGGCGCGATCGACCTCGTCCAGCTCCTGCTGATAAGCAATAATCGCGGCCTGGAGGCGGGCTGGATCTTTTTTCATCGGGTCAAGTTTAGCATGAGCGGCGGAGTGTTCCGGCACGTAAGGCGGAGTTAATTAACGATATTCACACCTTTACCGCTTATTATATTCCAGGGCTGCTGGGGCGCGATCGGGGACGTCGTATTTTCAATACGTGACGACAACGCTTGCCCGTCACAACTCGCTTACGAGCGATCTCCGGAGCAATCGAGACGTCGCTTGCTTACGCGCGCGGCTCGTTGACAACTCGCTTACGAGCCGCGACCGTAAGGGAGCGATCTTCGGAGCAATCGAGGCGTCGCTTGCTTACGCGCGCGGCTCGCTGACAACTCACTTACGAGCCGCGACCGTGAGGGAGCGATCTTCGGAGCAATCGAGACATCGCTTGCTCACGCGCGCGGCTCGTTGACAACTCGCTTACGACCCGCGACCGTGAGGGAGCGATCTTCGGAGCAATCGAGACATCGCTTGCTTACGCGCGCGGCTCGCTGACAACTCGCTTACGAGCCGCGGAGCAATCGAGGCGTCGCTTGCTCACGCGCGCGGCTCGTTTGACAGCTCGCTTACGAGCCGCGGAGCAATCGAGGCGTCGCTTGCTTACGCGCGCGGCTCGCTGACAACTCACTTACGAGCCGCGACCCTAAGGGAGCGATCTTGCCTGGATTGGCACTCCAGAATCGCGCCCGCGCACCCTATGCGGTCTCGCGATCTGCTGTACTGGCCAAGCCGCGTTCGGCGATCTCGCGCTCGCGGATTCGGAACTTCTGCACTTTGCCGCTGAGCGTCATCGGAAACATATCCACGAATCGAATGTGCTGCGGCACCTTGAAGTGCGCCAACCGCGCTTTGCAGAAGGTGCGAATCTCCTCTTCATCCGCTGTCTGGCCAGCCTTTAACTTGATCCACGCGAGTACCGTCTCGCCGAGACGTTCGTCCGGCAGGCCGACTACCTGCACGTCCGCAATCTTCGGGTGCGTGTACAGAAATTCTTCGATCTCGCGCGGGTAGATATTCTCACCCCCGCGGATGATCATGTCTTTAGCGCGGCCGGTGATGCGGAAGTAGCCGTCGGGACGCATACGTGCGAGATCGCCGGTGTGCAACCAGCCTTCCTCGTCGATGGCGTTCGCGGTGGCCTCGGGTTCGCCGTCGTAACCGCACATCACCATGTAGCCGCGGGCCAACAGTTCGCCTTGCTCTCCCACAGGCACCGTGGCACCGCTGTCGGGAGCCGCGATCCGCACCTCCGTTTCAGGCAACGGCGACCCCACCGTTGTGCAGCGAGTCTCCACGCTATCGTCCACGCGCGACATGGTAATCACCGGCGCGCTCTCCGTCTGTCCGTAGCAGACTACCAGTTCGGGACAATGCATCTCGCTCACGACGCGCCGCATCACTTCGATCGGACACGGCGCGCCCGCCATTACACCGGTGCGCAGAGACGAGAGGTCAAACCGGCCGAACTCGGGATGCTGCAACTCCGCGATAAACATCGCGGGAACGCCATACACCGCCGTGCACCGCTCCTGCGCGATGGCGTCAAGGGTGCAGACGGGATCGAACGAGGCGCCGGGAAGCACCGCGGCGGCGCCGGCGGTCGCGGCGGCCATGGTGCCGATGACGCATCCAAAGCAGTGGAACAGTGGCACCGCGACCGCGATCCGGTCCTTTTCAGTGAGCCGCATGTATTGGGCGATGAAGCGGCCGTTGTTGACCAGGTTCACGTGCGTGAGCAGAACACCTTTGGGTGTACCGGTGGTGCCGGAGGTGTACTGCATATTGGCCGGCGCATCGGGGTCTGGCGAGACGACGATGCCATCCGGTTCCCGCAGGAACGCGGTCCAATCCGGACTGTCGAAATAGATGATGTGATCGAGTACCAGCTGCTGTCCCGCGCGCGACTCCTCGAGGATTGTCTGGTAATTCGCCCGGCGGTCCTCACGATGCAGGAACAGTGCGCGTATTCTCGACCGTCGCAGCACAAACGACATCTCGTGCGAACGATAGGCGGGATTGATGTTCACCAGGACGATGCCGGCCAGCGCACTGCCGAACTGGAGCATCGTCCATTCCACGCAGTTGGACGCCCACACGCCTACGCGGTCGCCAGGAGCGAGTCCGAGAGCGCGAAGTCCGGCGGCGGCGCGCAGCCCTTCGTGCGCGTATTGTTCCCACGTGAGACGTATGTTCTGAGGGCGCGAAACCAGCGCCAGTTCTTGCGGGAAGCGCCTGGCCGTTTCAAGAAAAACATCGCCGATCGGGGCCCTCACGATGGTCCCTTTCGGACCGCACGCGTAGCTTTCCATCCCGTTCATCTTACTCTCGTTTGGAGCCGGTGTGAGTCACCTAACCGCCTCCGTCACGAGACGTCGAATCTCAGGGAGGGACGACAGGCATGCAGATGGGAACGATCACGGGAGAAGTCCGCCAGGCGGCGCGAGGCCTACGGCGCAATCCGGCACTGGCCGCGACGGCGGTTTTTACGCTGGCGCTGGGAATTGGCGCCACTACGGTGGTGTTCAGCGTCTTTTACGCTGCTCTGCTCCAGCCGTTGCCGTTTCGCGACGCCGAGCATGTCGTGGAATTGGCCGAAACCAGGCTGGAAAAAGGCTGGACTCAGATGGCGTTTACCGAAGCCAACTTCTGGGATCTGCGGGCTCTGAATCGTTCCTTCGAAGAGCTCGGCGCCTATCATTTCGGGGATGCGAACCTGATCGGGAACGGCCCGGCGGAGAAGGTCTCCTGCATTGCGATCAGCGCCGGGTTCCTGCGGGCGCTGGGAGTAACGCCGGTACTCGGACGCGACTTTACAGAGCAGGACGCGCAAAAGGGCGCCACGCGGGTGCTCCTTTTGGGCAACCGATTCTGGAAGACCCGATTTGCCGCGGATCCCGGAATCATGGGCAAGACTCTGCGATTGGATGAGCGGCTCTACACGGTCATCGGAGTGCTTCCTGCCGGAGAACCGTGGCTGGATGAGAAGACCTATGTTCCCTTGGAGCACCCGACCGATCCGAACCGGGGCAGCTTCGAGTTCTTCGTGGTGGGACGGATGGCGCCGGGAGTCTCGATTGAGTCCGCACGAGCCGATTTGCAGCGAGTGGCAGGCATGCTCGCGCAATCGAATCCCAAGGACGACAAGGGCATGGGATTCCGCGTCGATTCTTCGGCTACCTGGGTGGCAAATGACAGCACCAAATTGGCGCTTCGGGTACTTCTGGGCGCGGTCTCGTTCGTGCTGCTGATTGCGTGTGTGAATATCGCAAACCTGCTGCTCGCGCGCGGCGTCAGCCGTCAGAAAGAAATCGCTGTCCGCACCGCTCTGGGAGCAAGCCGGGGGCGCCTTATTCGATTCGTCATGTTGGAATCGATTCTCCTCAGCGGACTGGGCGCGGCCTTGGGCTTGGGGGTGGCGTACGTGTCACTGGGCGCGCTGCAAGGGCTCGATCTGCGCATCCCCCGGCTGCTGGAGGCAGGGCTGAACGCGCGGGTCCTTCTCTTCACGGCGCTCTCAGCAGTGTTCACTGGCTTACTCTCGGGACTCGCGCCCGCGTTGCAGTCGCCTTCCACGGCGATTGCAGAAGGGCTGCGCGATGGTGCACGGCAGACCGGTAGCCGCGCGCAAGGTCGACTGCGCGCGATTCTGGTGGCAGGCGAAGTGGCGCTCTCATTCCTGTTGCTGGTGGGAGCGGGACTGCTGGTCCGCAGTTTCATTCAACTGATGAAGGTCGATCCCGGGTTTCAAACCGAGCACCGGCTGATGTTTTCCGTCAGCATGCCGGACGCGTATTGGGAAAAGGGTGTCGGCAAGCAGTTCCTGGATCAATTCTTCGAGCGCGTGTCCGGGGTGGGCGACGTGATCTCCGCGGGCGCAGTCAGCAGCCGGCCGCTCGAAGGTTCGAACCCGGGGATGGGAATCACCGCCAGCACCAATCTGGGGGCGGCGGGCCGGGATGTGCCCTGGTCGAGCTGGCGGATCGTGACCCCAGGCTATTTTCGCGCGGTTGGACTCCCGCTGCTCAAAGGGCGCCTTTTGGCAGAGAGCGACAAACCAGTGTGGTCCCAAAAAGGCGAGCCGGAGCCGCTGCGGCACGTGGTGATCAGCGAACGTCTGGCGCGTCTGCTCTTCCCCAACCAGGACGCCGTGGGCAAACACGCCCTGTTATGGAAAGGCCAGAGCAACCTGGATTCCGAGGTGGTAGGAGTCGTGGGAGACACCCACGAGCGAGGGCTGGCTTCCAGTCCCGCACTCACAGTCTACCTTCCGTACGGGGCCCGTGCCCTTGTCGGAGAGTTCGTGATCCATACCCGAAGCAACCCTCTGGCGTTGATGCCGACTGTTCGTTCGATTATCGGCAGCCTCGACCCCAACCTGCCGATCGCCGAAGTACGCTCGTTCGACGACGTGATTCACCGCTCCGTCGCGCCGCAGCGCTTCAATACGATTCTGCTGGGGATCTTCAGCGGTCTGGCCCTGCTGCTGGCGACCATCGGGATTTATGGGGTGTTGTCGTATGCCGTCAGGCGGCGGACGGCGGAGATTGGACTAAGGGTAGCGCTGGGCGCGAGCGGCGGCAATATCCTGCGGATGACGATCTCCACCGGGATGCGACCAGTCCTGGCGGGCCTGGTTGTGGGCGCGGCGGGTGCAGCCGGGCTCTCGCGATATTTCGCGTCGATGCTGTTCGGTACCCGTCCCTTCGACCTGCCGACCTGGCTGGCGGTGATAGCTTTGGTGCTGGTCACGGCGCTGATTGCCTGTTATCTTCCGAGCCGCCGCGCTCTGCGCATCGATCCGTCTGTTTCCTTACGGATTGAGTGAGGAAGTAGATGACCAGGGTTATCGCATCTCGGTTAACCATTGGGAGGTTACAGAATCGGCAAAACCCCTGATAATAAGGCTCTAGGGCTGAAATTTACACCTTCAACTGTCAGTGAAGCGAGGTCGAAATGGAACCGGTTCTTCTTGTGATTCTGTCCACCGTGGTAGGTACGGTAGTGGGAGTGTTAGTGGGGGCGATGATGACGCGCCGCAATCGCGGGCCTGCCGATACTAAGGTGACGCAACAGGCTCTGGCGTCGGTGGTGGCCGCGCCCTCAGTTACGATTGACGATGTTCGCAAATTGTTGGCGGATCGGGATCAGACGCTTCAGCAGTGCCGGGAAGACCTGGAAAAGAAGCAGCAACAACTGGAAGCCGCGACGGCCACGGCGGAGAACGCCGCCGCTCTGCAAGCCCAGGCGGAGCAACGCGTTAACGAACTGGCCTCACGCGCCACAGCGCTCGATGAGCAACTGCGTGAAGTGGCGGCGCGTGCCAGCCAGGGCGGCGCCTCCACGGAGGACGCCGTACAGAAGTTGTCCGATCTGACAGCACAGCTCGAATCTGAAAAACGGCAAAGCAGCGAATTCTCCGAACAGATCGCCCATCTGAGTGCGGAGCTGGTGCGGTACAAGGCGGCCGGCTCTGAGGCCGTCACACAGCTCGAGGCGGAGTTGGAAGCCGAAAAGCAGCTCGGGCGCGAACTCACCGAGAAGATCGCCCACATGAGTTCGGAACTCACCAACTCTCGGCTGATCGGTTCGGACCAGGCAGCGCACATTGAATCCGAACTGGAAACCGAACGCAGGCACGTCAAGGAACTGACCGAACAGGTGGAAATTCTGACGATCGATCTGAGTCAGGCGCGGCAGTATGGAACCGACGCGGACAACTACCGCTCCACGCTGGAAACGGAATTGGGCGTGAGCCGCCTGAAGATCCAGCAACTGACGGATCAGGTCGGGGAGTTGACGCACTCGCAGGAATTGGACGATCAGCAGCACCGGGAATTGGCTGGCGAGGTGGCTCGCCTGACGGCCGAACTGGCGACAGCCCGTGTGAGCAGCTCGAACGACATAGCGCAGCTGGAAGAACAGATCGAGAACGAACGCAAACAAGCGCGCGAACTGGCGGTGCAGGTGGCGGCGTTGGAGAACGACCTCACACAGGCGAAGCAGTACGGAACGGACGCGGATACTCAGCGCGCCTCGCTCGAGAGCGAGATTCAGAAGGCGACGGAGCAGGTGGCGGAACTGAGTCGTGAGTTGGAAGCGGCGAACCAGCAGGGCGGCGAACTGACCGCCGAGGTCGCCCGGTTGAACAGCGATCTGCAGACTGCGCAGGCTGCCGGCTCGGCCGCCGCAGCTCAGGCAGCCCTGGTGGAAGAGCAGCTCGGAGCCGAAAAGCAGCAGGTCGAGGCATTGACAGGACAGGTCTCCGCTCTGACGACGGAGTTGGAACAGGCCAGGAAGTACGGTGCGGATGCGGATGCGTATCGCACATCGCTTGAGGCGGAACTGGTTTCTTCCCGGCAGCAAATCCAGCAACTGGCTGAAAAGGTAACCGAACTCGAACACGTTCGCGCAGATCTGGAAGTCCGATTGCAAGAGGAGCGTCAGTCTGCGGCGAGAGGCATGGAACTTCTTACACTGGCGCAGAGCACGTTCACGGGTGCTTTCCAACGCATGAATGAAGAAAAGCAACGGCTGGAAGCGGCAGCGGCGGCGGCGAACAATCATGCTGCCGACAACAATCACGTTGCCGAAAACAATCACGTTGCCGAAAACAATCATGCCGCGGCGAGCAACTATGTTGCCGACAATAATCATGTTGCCGACAGCAATCACGTTGCCGACAGTAATCACGTTGTTGACAGCAATCATGTCGCCGTCAACCACGTCGCGGACAACAACCACGCTTCGGATTCCGTTGAGCCTTCGCCGGCTCCTGCACAGGAAGCCGAACCGGAGAGCCCCACGGCGGAAAGCCAGATGTTAGAGATGGCCTCCGAACAAGACGAAACATCCATGGCGGTGAGTGCCTGATTGTAGGCCTGATCTCAGACACTCACGGGCTTCTGCGAAACGAAGCCGTGCGTGCTCTTCAGGGATCTGACCTCATCATCCACGCGGGGGACGTCGGCAAGCTCGAAATTCTCGATGCGCTTCGCTCGATCGCCCCGGTAGTGGCTGTGAAAGGCAATGTGGACGAGGATCCGGGGGTGACGGACCTGCCGGCTACTGCGGTAGCCAAGGCGGGACGGGCTTCCCTCTACGTTCTCCACGATGTTCAGGATTTGGCCCTCGACCCGGCGGCGGCTGGGCATCAAGTGGTGATCAGCGGACATTCTCACCGGCCGGGTTGCTCCCAGCGCTCCGGCGTACTCTATATCAATCCTGGAAGCGCCGGTCCCCGCCGCTTTCGTTTGCCCGTGACGGTTGCCCGATTGGATCTTCGCCCCACACCGTGGAAAATCGATTTCGTCGATTTGGAAACTGACGTAGTTTCCCATAGCCAGGCCGCCGTAGCCGACTAATAAGGTTTCCGGCCAACCACGTTTCCGGGAGGATCATAGCGGCAGACCCAGACTTCCCGGGATCCACTCCGGGCCACCGCGCAGCCCACTTCCGTAGTCGAACTCCAGACGATTTGTGTGTAGTGGCCGCAGACGGAGCTGCAGCGATTCGATCGGTAATCGTAATCCAGCGACTCCGCAGCCCAGTCGTGCACTACATCGTCGGGTGTGGCCGCTTGGCCATGGATTTCGAAGAGATTCTCGCCATGCGAGTTGTTGGGCATGTGGTAGAAGCGGTGGCTCTTCAAAAGTGTGTCAGCCCAAGCCTGGGCGCCGGCAGCCAGCTTGTCCGACCACTTCAGGGGGCGAAGCTTCAGAGCGGTCCGATATGCGTTATGGGCCGCAAGCATCTCCGAGGCGAACGCGGAAGGTGGATGCGCAACCCGATCTTCGCCGGCCGAGAGCAAGAGTGCAAACGCGATGGCGAGAGACGTCATGGGATCGTCACTATGAATATACGCGGCTACCGTGTAGACGTTACACTGCCTTCCGTACAACACCTCAAAATTTGACCTCGCCCTGAGCTTTCATATACACTGCAAGCGATTCCATTCGAAGGACAGATCATGCAGATGATGGATCGCAGCCGCGACCGCCTTATCCTTTCTCTATTCAGTGCAGCCCTCTTAATTTACCCCGTTGCCGCACAGCGGCGCGGAGGCGGCGGAGGCGCACCCCAGGATCTGCAGTTCCGATTCATGGGCCCCGCGGTAGGAAATCGCATCTCAGCCGCGGTGGGGATTCCAGGGGACCCGAGCACTTACTATGTGGGTGCCGCCTCGGGCGGCGTTTGGAAGTCGAGCGACAGCGGACGCAACTGGGTTCCGGTGTTTGACGGTCAGCCCGCACAGGCGATCGGCGCTCTGGCGCTTTCGGTTACGGATCCCAAGCAGGTCTGGGCGGGCACGGGCGAAGCATGGGCCATTCGCGACAGCGACATGATGGGCAACGGAGTTTACAAGTCGGTCGATGCCGGCCAGACCTGGACCCACATGGGGTTGCCGGAGACGGGGCGGATCGGCCGCATCATCGTCCATCCGACCAATCCCGACATAGTGTACGTCTGTGCAGCGGGACGGCTCACGGGGCCACAGCAGGAGCGCGGCGTTTTCAAGACGACGGACGGCGGCAAAACCTGGACCCAGTCGCTCTTCGTAGACCCGAACACTGGATGCTCCGGCCTCTCGATGGACGCTAGCGATCCGAATACACTGGTCGCAGGCACATGGGAAGTGGTGATGCACACCTATGCCATGCTGAGCGGCGGGCCCGGTAGCGGTGTCTTTGTGACGCACGATGGCGGCGCCAACTGGAAGCGCATCCAGGGACACGGGCTGCCGAAGTCGCCCGTGGGAAAGATCGACGTTGCCATCGCGGCGAAAAACTCCAAGCGCGTCTACGCTTTGATTCAAACTGCCGACCAGGGCTCCGTTTGGCGGTCCGATGATGGCGGTGAGAATTGGGCGGTGGTGAACTGGCAGCGCGCATTGATCGGCCGCGCGGGCTACTACATCCGCATCAACGTGAATCCGGCGAATCCCGACGAGGTGCTGGTGGCGGACAGCAGCTTCTGGCTTTCCACCGATGGGGGAAAGTCGTTCCGCACCGTGAATTGGGGCGGCGACACCCACGACATCTGGATGGACCCCGACGGCAAACGCATACTGGTGACGCACGATGGCGGCATGTACATGACCACCGACCATGGCAATTCGTCCAGCCGTGTGACGCTCCCGATCGGACAGATGTATCACGTGGCGGTGGACCAGGACGTTCCTTATCACATCTACGGCAACATGCAGGATGACGGCACGATGCGCGGCTTGAGCACTACGCAGGAAGCCGGTGCGAACGTACCCGGCCAGAACGGCGGCGGACGCGGCGGGTTCGGCGGAGGACGCGGCGGCTTCGGGGGAGTGGGCGCTTGGGAACACAATCTGGGTGGTTGCGAATCGGGCTTCACTTTGCCCGATATCACCGACACCAATATCGTTTGGGCCTCCTGCTACGGCAACGAGGTGACCCGCCACGATATGAAGACGAATCTGACGCGGTCGGTGAGCCCCTGGCTGCACACCCTGGATGCAGCGCCGAACCAGGTGAAGTATCGCTGCCACTGGACGGCGCCGCTCGCGATCGATCCTTTCGATCACACCACGGTCTACTACGGCTGCCAGATGGTTTTGCGGACCACCAACGGAGGCGTCAGTTGGACGGAGCTGAGTCCCGATCTCTCCACCAAGGACCCGAGCCGCATCACGCCATCGGGTGGAATCGTGGGAGACAACCTCGGCCAGTTCTACGGAGAAGTGGTGTTTTCCATCGCGCCTTCGGAAGTGAAGAAAGGCCTGATCTGGGCCGGCACGAACGATGGCAAAGTCTGGTACACGGACGATGCGGGCAAGAAGTGGAACGACGTCACCGCGAATATCAAGGGACTGCCCACGTGGGGCGTGGTTTCGAAAATCGAGCCTTCGCACTTCGATGCCAACGCTGCCTACATCTGCGTGGATTTCCACCTGATGGACAATCGCGATCCGTGGGTGTACAAGACTACCGACATGGGCAAGACGTGGACGAAGATCACTGGCAATCTGCCCACAGGACCCCTGGCTTACGCGCGCGTGATCGCCGAGAATCCCAATCAGAAAGGCAACCTGTTCGTCGGAACCGGCAATGCGTTGTATTACACGCTCAATGACGGCGCAACCTGGAAGCCGCTGCAGACGGGATTGCCGCACGCGCCAGTCTCGTGGGTGGTGGTGCAGAAGCAGTATCACGACCTGGTGCTCTCGACCTACGGCCGGGGCTTCTTCATCATGGAGGACCTCACACCGCTCGAACAGGGCGTGATGGAGCAGCCGACATCGGCGGCTGCGGACGTCAAACTGGTGGCGCCACGTCCGGCCTATCGGATGGTGCGGGGAGGACGGGCGTTGTTGAGCTATTGGCTGAAGGCTGTTCCCAAAGCTCCAGTCACGATCGAGATTCTCGATTCGGCGGGCGTCGTGGTCAGCAAACTGCCCAGCGGCACCGGACGGGCGGGACTCAATCGCGTCTCGTGGGACATGCATTACGAGCCGCCGCGCGCGGTGGCGTTGCGGACCACGCCGGACGAAAATCCGCACATCTGGGAGGAGCCGCGCTTCATGAACGTCGACTCACGTCCCATCACGCACTGGGGTCTGGCGCAAGCGGAAGTCGGGCCGATTGCCGCTCCGGGCAAGTACACGGTGAAGCTCACGGTCGACGGGCAGAGCTACACACAACCTCTCGAAATCCTGCGCACACCAGACAGCCACGGTTCCGACGCCGAGCTGCAATCGTCGGTACGCCTGCAACTCAAGGTGCGCGACGATATCACCGCCGTCTCCGACATGACCAACCAGATCGAATGGATGCGCAAACAGCTCGAGGATCAGCAGAAGACGGTGCAGGGCAAAGGCGATCTTCTGAAAGCGCTGGATGGGATTAATCAGAAGCTTAAAGAGGTGGAGTACAAGCTGATCACGCGGGCCGACGCGCTGAGCGACGACAAATATTTCCAGACGGCTTACAACCTGTACCAGAATTTCATCTGGCTGAATGGGGAGATCGGCACAGGTGCGGGCGACGTTGCCGGCTCGGGAGATTGGGGCGCGACGGAAACGGCGAACGGGCTGGTATTTGACCTGGAGAAACAACTCAAGGCAGTCCAGACGGAATACAAGAGCGTGATGGATAAGGAAGTGCCGGCGTTCAACAAGCAGATTGAAGGCAGCGGACTGGCGCCGCTCCAAACCACCGGTGCCCCGCCACCGCCTGCGCGCACGGGCGGCCGCGGCGGGCAGTAAAGATGTACGATCCACTCGCGCGGTACGGCTTGGAACCGGCCCGCTACACGTGTTATCGCGCGTCGGGCCCGATCGTCGTGGATGGCAGACTTGATGAGGCGTCGTGGCACATGGCGCCGAAGTCGAGGCCCTTCGTCGACATTGTGAGTGGAGAGCCCGCCTGGTTCGACACGCGGGTCGCCCTGTTATGGGACGACGAACATCTCTATTTCGGCTTCTGGGTGGAGGAGACCGATGTGTGGGGAACGCTCACGGAGCGTGATTCCCGCATCTACGAAGAGAACGACGTCGAGGTGTTCATCGGCGGCGAGAACGCTTACTACGAGTTCGAAATCAATGCGCTGAATACTGTGTATGAGGTCTTCTGGATTTGGAAAGACATCCTGAAGCCGGGTTCACCGTATTTCGGACGTCCCGAATTCGATCCGTCCACACAGCGGACGATGGTGTTGGACGGCGTCGGCGGTCACGTGCATCCTCGCGGGGAACGCTGGGGATTTCTCGACTGGGACTTCCCTGGCCTGCGCACCGCGGTACACGTGGACGGCGTCGTGAATCGGCGCGATCACACCGACAAGGGCTGGACGGTGGAACTGGCATTCCCCTGGAAGGGGCTGGTGCCGATTGCGGATGGCCGCTCGCTTCCGCCGACGGACGGTGACGTCTGGCGCATCGACTGCTCACGCTTCGAAAAGATCGGGCGCCATGGAGAAGTGCTCGATCCGTGTGTCGGCTGGACGTGGAATCGCCACGGTCATTACGACTCGCATATTCCCGAGGTGTTTCCGTACGTGACGTTCTCGAGCCTCAGCGTCGACAGAAGCGGGGGCTAGACGGAAACCGCTTGCTCACGCGCGCGGCTCGCAAGCGCACGTATCGCGCGAACGAATTTGGTAGCTTACGAGCCGCGACCGTGAGGGAGCGATACCGCCCTCATGATTCGTGATCGCTTGCTCACGCGCGCCGCTGGCAAGCGCACGTATTTGGGTAGCTTACGAGCCGCGACCGTGAGGGAGCGCCACCGCCCTCATGATTCGTAATCGCTTGCTCACGCGCGCGGCTCGCAAGCGCACGTATCGCGCGAACGTATTTGGGTAGCTTACGAGCCGCGACCGTGAGGGAGCGCCACCGCCTTCATGATTCGTGATCGCTTGCTCACGCGCGCGGCTCGCAAGCGCACGTATGGCGCGAACGAATTTGGGTAGCTTACGAGCCGCGACCGTGAGGGAGCGATACCGCTGACGCTCGTCGTGGCACCGCGTTTACGCCCGTTTGCGCCGCGTCAACGCTCTGTGACGCGCGAGTAGTAGCCTGTCTTGGCGTGGACCGTCAATTGAGCCGCCGGGGTGCCTTGTTTGCCACGAATCACTACCTTGTGAAACGACTCGTCGGCATCCGGGCTCGTCGAGTGGTAACCCAGTTCGTAAGACGAACGCAACTGCTCGCCGATCTCCCGGAAGTTCTGCGCCAAGCCCTTCTCTTTCGCGTCGTAGTCCATGCCGCCGGTCTCTCGCGCCAGCCTGGCCATCACGCTGGTGCCGTATTTGTTGCGGGCGTTTTCCCGGCCATTCCGGATGTCCGTGTAGCGGATGCAAAAGAGCAGCACGTTGTTGGTCTGTGCCGCTTCGATCGCGTCCATCATGTGATGCGCGCTCGCATTGTCTTCACCATCGCTGAAGATGATCATGGCTTTGCGGCCGCGCTCGGCGTTGGTCAACATCTGGCGCGAGGTATGGTAGATGGCGTCGTAGAAGGAGGTTCCCTGGGTGCGAATTTCGCGCGGCCCGAGCATCGGGTAGTCGCCCTTGTGTTCGGTTCCCTGGAATCCTTCGAGGGCGTCAGATAGGAATTTCGCCGACGGCGAATACTCGGTCACGAGCCGGACATTTCCGCCAAAGCAGACCAGAAACGCGCGATCCTGGGGAGTCAGCACCTCGGTAAGGAAGGTCTTCAGATCCTTGTGGTGCTGCTTGATGAAGGGCCCCTGGCTGCCGCTGAGATCGACGACGAGTCCCAGATTCAGCGGGACGTCCGAGCTTTTCGCGAAAAATGAGATCTTCTGCGGAACACCGTCCTCGATGACTTCGAAATCGTCCTGCGTCAGATTGGTGACGAGTTTGCCGGAGCTATCGCGGACCGAGAATCCCACATTGACCAGTTGGACGTCGACGCGAAATGGCGTCTGCGCCGCGCAGGAGGCGACGCAGAGAAGGAAGATGCCCAGGCGAGGGAACTTCATATCCAACAAAACGTCTGTCACGTGTCCCGAGGATGCACGAAATCGCACCCACCGACGAACTACTTCCCTGCCCCGGACTCCCGGCCGCCGTCTTCACCGTCCCATCCAACCGCCGTCCACTGTCAGCACGGTTCCGCTCACGTAATCGGAAGCCGGCGAGGCCAGGAACACGACCGCTCCCGCGAGATCGCCAGGTTCACCCCAGCGCCCCGCCGGAATGCGAGCCAGAATCGCCGGATTGCGCACCGGGTCGGCCCGCAAGGCGGTGGTATTGTCCGTGGCGATGTATCCGGGCGCGATCGCGTTCACCTGCACGTTGCGACCGGACCACTCATTCGCCAGAGCCTTAGTCAGTTGCGCAATCCCGCCCTTCGCCGCCGCATATCCGGGAACCGTGATGCCACCCTGGAAGCTCAGCAGTGAAGCCGTAAACACGATCTTGCCACTGCCCCGCTCCAGCATGTCGCGGCCAAATTCGCGGGCTAAAATGAACTGCGCATTCAGGTTCACCTCCACGATGCGGTCCCAATATTCGTCCGGATGCTCGGCCGCCGGCTTGCGCAGAATCATGCCGGCGTTGTTGATCAGAATGTCGACTGGCGGGCAGTCGCGCTTGACTACGGCGATCAGTTCATAGAGCGCCTTCCGATCGCCCAGGTCGCAGGCGTATCCCCAGAAGCGGCCGCCCTGCGCTTCGACTTCCTGGCGGAGGTCGCCGCCGTGCTCTTCCAGAGTCGCACTAGTCGCTACGATATCGGCTCCGGCTTCGGCCAGTGCCACGGCCATCGCCTTTCCGATGCCACGCCGGGCACCGGTCACCAGAGCTGTCTTGCCGTCTAAATGGAATCGATCGAGGATGCTCAAAATTCACTCCGCACAGTTCACCAGAATCTTCATCACTTCACCGCCTCGCTCCATCTGGCGGAGCCCGTCAGCCAGCCCATCGAGAGGTACCACGCTGGTAATCAGACGGTCCAGCGGCAACTGGCCGGAAGCCGCCAAGGCGATGGCTGTTTCAAAATCCTCGGGCTCGTATACGCGCGCGCCGGTCAGCCGCAGCTCGCGCCAGAAGAAACGGAAGAGATCTACCTTCGGCGCCTCTCCAAAGATCGCCACCACCACAATTCGCCCACGGGTACGGGGCAAGCGCGTCATCGCCTCCACGCCTGCAGGCGATCCCGAAACTTCGAACACCACATCCGCCCCTGCGCCGCCAGTCTCCTGCTCGACGAGCGCCACGAGATCGGTGTCCCGCCCGTTGATCGCTTCGATGCCCAGTTCCCGGGCCAACTGGATGCGAAACGGATTCACTTCCGCCATCCGCACGCGAGCGCCGCGCGCCTTCGCCACCAGTGCGATCAGAATCCCGATGGGGCCGCCGCCGATCACCACCGCGTAATCGGCCGCCTTCACCTCGCCCATGCGCACATCGTGGCACGCCACCGCGATCGGCTCGACCATGGCGCCTTCCCTCAGGGAGAGCGGCTCTGGCAAGTGGTGCAAGGTATGGGCCGGCACGGTCCAGAGTCCTTGCAGCGCTCCCGGCGTATCGATCCCGATGAACTTCAGGTTCTGGCAGATGTGGCGGTGTCCCGCGCGACAGGCGGGACAGGAATTGCAAGGGTCAAGCGGCCGGACGGTAACGCGCGAGCCGGGAGCATATCCTTCCACGCCAGTTCCCGCGGCGACGACTATTCCCGACATCTCGTGGCCCATGATGTGGGGAAGATGGAGGCGGTGGGCCATGGCGCCGTGAAACAGATGGAGGTCGGTGCCGCAGATGCCGCAGTAGGCTACCTGGATCTGCACTTGTCCCGGTCCGGGTGCCACCGGAACGCAGGGTCCGACGGCGATCGTCTGATTACCTTCAAAGAATGCTGCTCTCATAAGAATTCCTGGGACGGCGGAAGGGGAGGCCACCCGGCAGGACGCACCGGTTTGGACATTTCGAAATCCTTGTAGACCCAGACGCTTGCTTCCCGATAGAGCTTTTCCAACGGAGGCCTGGCGTTGCCGTTCCGATCTTGAGGCCACAAATCGGCGTCCATTTCGCAGAAGCAGAGGTCATGCTCGCCCGAGCCCCACAACTCTCGCGCGCGGATCAGAATGGCCGCAAGTATGGATTGGTCGAAAGGCTGCAGAGGCAGATCGGCAACGGCAACATCTATGGACATCGCCAACATCCGTTCGTTCAGCGCAAATACTTCTAGATTGGGCTCATTTCTCAGTCCTGCCAGAGTGCCCGGCAAGACTGCGAGTTGAGAATCGACGAATGCCTCGAACTGGCTAAGCAGGCGATCCGTTGTTTGGTAGTCCTCTGCCGTCAGCCTCGCGGCATTGCGACTCCACTTCAAAAAATCGCGGATGGCGCCTGCCTCGTTACGAGGTTGACACCTCGCTCTGATCGGCCTGGGTACCTCACTCAAACAGAGCGCCGGCAGGTGCAACTGAAGCTCTCCTCGCCGAGCTTTCTCCAACAATCCCACCGCTGTCGGGTCTTTATGATGAGCGGGGGCGGCAAAACCGAAAACCCAATTCGTCTCAATGAAGACGTGCCGCATTGTTCAGGGGGTTACCGAGTTCGAACGTGATAGGTCGAGCCAGGTCTCGCCCCGGTACAACTCGGGTATGATCTCGCGCTCAATGATCCGGTGCACATCGGGAGGCAGTACTACGGTTCCATTGTAGAAGCCGGATTGCACCCGGTCCAACCATCGCTGAACGAACTCGGCCCAATCCCGCCACTCAGAGTGAGGCGGCACCCGCCCCATCACCCGGTCGGTTGGCAAGTCCGCTACCTCGGTCACTTCATTGAGACCATTTCGATAAATCCGGAAGTGGGTCGGCGAGATCAGCAGACCTTCCTGGACATTCCTCTTGTCCATGTAAGCCTTGATTTCGGCTGCCCTGGTTGCCAGATCATCCTGATCGTCGTCCACCCCAACCACGAGCCTCTCGCGATAAAAATCCCGATCCTGGAGACTGATGTCCGGAGTGAACGCCATACTCCTATCATCCCATTACTTCGTAAAGTGTGCCGAAGCTGCCAGAAAGAATAGAGTTCCCACCGCGATCACGGCGCCGTGGGGCAACCCCAGCGCCTTGGGATTCTTCACGTCCAGCTCTTCCTTCGCCATGTAGGCCGGACGACCTGCCTTCATCTCGCTCAAGATCACGCCGACATTGAAGATCGTCTTGGCAAGCCGTTTCTTCGCCACCACCAACATCAACGCCATCGCGCCGCCGATCACGGCCGTGATGAGGAAGATGCCGAACCAATCCTCCCATCCCACCATGCTCCCGACCGCAGCCATCAGTTTGACGTCGCCCGCGCCCATGGCTCGCAACGCGTACAGAGCCACGTACACGCCGAAGCCTACACCGAACCCGGCCAGTGACATCCGAAGGCCAGGCCATCCCTGATACATGAACGTATTCAGCGCTAACCCAATCAGTACGCCGCCAACGGTTAGCCAATTCGGTATACGACGGTAGCGTACATCGTATACTGCCGCGCCTAGGACCAAAGTCAGTAGTATTGCTTGCACACCCGGAGGTGGAAAAGTGAGACTCATCGAGCCCCAAGTATACCCCTATTGCGTCGGTCCAGAGACGCGTAAAGCGCGCGTCGCCTGCACCTGAATACCATCCCGATAGTTAGCAATTCCTGGTATCGAAACGGGTAGCCGGCCGCGAATATTGATCTCCCCAAACAACGCCCGTACCGCCGCAATCTCGGATGGCGGGACCGTACTGAACGTGGCCAGATACGCTGCCACCTTTGGGTAACTCCGCGCGAGGTATGGATTGCCAATCGCCGCCAGCGCGACCGGCTTGCCCGTGGCGATGATCGTCTCGAGGGCGTGAGGCAGTTCGCCCGCGAGTCCCTGGGTGCGATTGGTTCCCACAGTGGCGAAGGCGGCGACCACGTAATTGTCGCACCCCCCAAACCTCGCCAGATTCTCGTCCACCTGGGGCAACGGCATCGAAGGATCCAACGTCAGGATCGCCGCTTTGCCTGCGTTCTTACCGGAATTGACATCGACCCGTTTCCGCACTTCCTGAGTGAAGACCTGTCCCGACGTGGAGTAGCGGCTCTCCGGCATCACCACGTAGCACGATTTTTCCGGGGCTGCCAACGGCACGACGCCACCGGTATTGCGAACCAGCGTCACGGCGCGATCGGCCACCTCCTGCGCCTTCTCATTTGCCTCGGGTGAATTTACCACGTCTCCAATCCCCTCGAGGTCCACGAATCGCTTACGGTCCAGCCCCACCTTCTCCTTGGCCGCGAGTATCTTAAGGACACTGCTCTCGATTCGCTGTCGCGTGAGCCGGCCGCTCGCCACTGCCGCCATCACCGCGCTGATTGCCTGGTCGGGATCGGCGGGCATCAGCAGAGTATCCGCTCCCGCTTCGAGCGCCCGCACCGAGGCCTCACCGGAGGTGAAACCCTGCGCGATGCCGCCCATTTCGAGCGCGTCCGTAATCACCAACCCGTTAAACCCGAGGTCCTTGCGCAGCAATTCAGTCAGGATCGCGGGGGATAACGTGGCCGGCAAATCCGCGGGCGCCAGCGCGGGCACAGCGATGTGCGCGGTCATTACCGAATCCACACCGGCCTCAATGCCGGCCTTGAAGGGCACCAGTTCCAGACGGTCTAAACGTTCCCGATCAGCCGGTATGGTGGCGAGATTCACGTGCGTATCCACGGACGTGTCCCCATGACCAGGAAAATGCTTGACCGTCGTCAGGACGAAGTTCTTCTTGTCGGAGTGCGCGCCTTCGATGAAGGCCTTGACCTGCGCCGCGACGTCCTGCGGATTCTCGCCGAAGGAGCGGATGTTGATGATAGGATTGTCGGGATTGTTATTGACATCCGCCACCGGATAATAGACCCAGTGCACTCCTAAAGCGCGGGCCTCGCGTGCCGTAATTTCACCCTCGTACCGCGAAAAGGCGGGGTCGCCCGTGGCCCCGAACGCCATGGCATGGGGGAATACGGTGGTGCCGGCGACGCGCATCGAGGCGCCGCGCTCGAAATCGCCACCCACCATCAGCGGCACAGTGGTCATTCGTTGCAGGCGGTTCAGAAACGCCGCAACAGCGTAAGGTTCCGCTTTCTGCACCACACGGCCGTTGGAGACATTGTTGAGAATCAATCCGCCGACCTTGGTCTCGGTGATCAGGCGGACGAACTTCCGGTATTCCTTCGATTTTGTGTTCGGGGATTCCCCGTGGAACGCGATAAAGACCAACTGCGCGACTTCATCGTGCAGGGTCATCGTCCGGATCCAGCGGCGCACCGTCGGTGACGCCTTTTGCACCGCCGGATTCGGCTTATAGGGAGGTGGCGGCGCCGCGCGCCGGGCGGCCGGCAGAACTACAGTTGCCAAAAGTAAAAAGCCTATAAAAAGACGGGATGTATGAGACGCCACGCTCCCAGTGTGCCAGATTCAACGCCCGTTGGCGCGAAATTGATGCACACTGCCACGCTGCGGAGACGGCGGTTTGCGAGGACTCACACGATTCATCAGGCGCTTCACGCCGCGCACCAGATGCACGGCCTCATTCCAGTTCTTTGGGACCACCATATCGGCGGCGGTGTTGCCTTCCGTGAGGTCCAACGGATCCACGAAAGCGGACAGGAGAATCACCCGTGCATTGGCATTGATTCGGCGAATTCGCCCGATCAACTCGATGCCGTCCATTCCTGGCATCCGGTAGTCGGTCACCACCACATCGTAGTTGTTGCCTTCGAAGAGTTTAAGACCTTCTTCGCCGGTACGGGCAACCTCCACGTGATAACCGAGTTCCTCCAGCAGCGCTTTACGGACGAGCAATCCGTCCGGATTGTCGTCCACCAGCAGAATGCTTGCATGGGGAGAAGGGGAAATTTTCATTGGAGCGGATGCGAGAGTAACAGAGCCGTAACCGCCCTGTCAAGAAATTTGCATCGCCTTCTAAAATCGCCAGATCGAGTGCTTGACAACCGCCGCAGTCTCGGCTGTCTCACTTCGCAAAACCACGGTCCACATCGTGACACAAACCCACTGAGTTCGAGAGAGGGCGCAACTGTCCGTTTCGGGCTATTCCACTTCGCGCGGTGCCTTGTATCCGGCCTTGGTCACAATGGAGTACTTCACGGGTTTGCCCTTTTCGTCCGTCACGCGCAACGGATCGTTGGTCGCCGGGTTGACCAGCTCGACCTTGAGCTTGCGGTAGGTGCCGTCGTGGGCCTTATTGGTAGGCGAATACGTCAGCACATACTGGTTTCGCAACGCCTGGTGAATATCCTGGAAGATCCCCGGGTATTCGCCCTGGAACCGAGGGAAGAATGCTTGTCCGCCAGTCTCCTTGGCAAAGGTGCGCAACTCGTTGTCGGCCTGCAGGAAGTCCATATTCGCGATCGATCCCATCATGCCGCGCGCTTCCATCAGCATGCGCAACGTCTGCATCAAGCCGATCGAGTAGATCGGAACTCCTGCCTCCTGCAGTTTCTTACGAGTCTGGTCAAACGTGATCTTGCTGAAGGTGTCGATGCCCGACGAAATCAGCAGAATCGCCTTCCGGCCCTCGATGTTGGACATGCGGTCGGCGGTGTCGGTGATCGCGTCGAACAGATTGGCTTCGCTCCAGGCCGCGATCCTGAGCCGTGACAAAGCCTCCTGGGTCTTGCCGCGATCGGTGGTGAAATCCGTGAGGATATCCGGCTTGATGTCGTATGCCACCACAGCGACGTAATCGGTAGGTTTCAAGGTGCTGGCAAACCCGTAGGCGAGTTGCAGGGTTTGATACCAGGCGGGTCCCCAATACTGCTGGAATTTATTGCTGAACTCGATCACCATCGAGATGGTGAGAGGCGCCTCACCCATATTGACGGCGGTGATCTTTTGCGGAACGTTATCCTCCAGGATGCGGAACTGCTCCTTCGCGATCCCCGGAATAAACTGGCCCTTGTTGTTGAGCACGGCAACGTCGAGCGTGACCATGTCGACGTCAGCTTTGAAGCTGGGCTGCGTGCCATCCGGGGCCGGCTCTCGTTTGTAGGCGGAAGGGATCTTGGGCAGGTCTCCGTCGCCATCCTTTTTGCCGTCATCCGCTTTCTTGGGTTTGGCCACGGTTGCCCCGCCGGGGTCCTTGATGGGGCCTTGCGTCTGGCCGATCAACAAAGTGGCCAGCACGACAAGTGCGGCGAAAGTCAAGACAAAAAGTTTCCAGGTTCGCATAGGCGTACTTCTGAGGTAACTATATCAAGAAGACGCAACGGGTGGAATCGTGGTTGCACACGAGGGGGCAGCCAATCCGAGGCAGCTAATTCACCCACGGATCGCGGCCACCGTGTTTGCGCATGTAAACCTGGAACTTCTTCTTGGCTCGCTGCAGTTTCCACCGGCGGTAGGAGCCGCGCAGGTCGGGCATACTCAGGGTGAGGGAGCCTTTCTTCGTGTAGAAGCCCTTCTTCAGGTAAACATAAGCGAACGCTGCCCCGGCGAGATGAGCCATGGTGCTAACACCCGTGTTGCTGCCGGCCAGCGTGACCCAGACTTCCACCGCGACGTAGATCATCACGGCGTACTTGGCCTTCATCGGAAACAGGAAGAAGACCAGCATGATCGCGTCCGGGAAGAGAATCGCGAACGCCACCATCAGCCCAAAAACTGCGCCGGAGGCGCCCAGCGTGACCGTCAGCCAATCGCCCACCAGCATGTTCGCGATCAGAACGCACACACCAGCCGCCAGACCGCAAAGGAAATAGAACTTCAGGAACCGGCGCATCCCCCAGGCCTGTTCGATCGGCATTCCGAACATCCACAACGCGAGCATGTTGAACAGGACATGCAGAAGGGCAAAGTGCACAAACATGTAGGTGAACACTTGCCAGATCAGGAGGTGCCGAATCGCGGCCTCAGCACTGAGGGCGATCAACCCGCGAGCGTAATACTGTACGGTTCCGCCACCCAGAGAGCACAGCAGGAATACGGCGGTGTTGATGAAGAGCAGCCACCGCACACCCTTTGGGAAGTACGCCATGAAAGACGAGGAAGGGTAGCGATACCGGCGGCTGGGAGGCATGTCGGGTCTCTTAGAGTTAGGATATCAGAAGCAGGATTTCGGTCTCTTAAGAGGTTGCCGCTCCAGCGCCTTTGGCATACCGATCCAGGAGCCTTGCGCACAATTGCAGGATCAGCGCGGCGCCGAGCCAGATCTGCCAGTGAGAAAATGGGCCACTGGGGATCGCAAAACTGTTCATCCAGTTCAAATCGGCGGCAATCCGCCAGATCGCAAGAGCAGCCATCAAAACCGTCACAGGCGTGATTAACGCCGCTAACGCTAACGCCAGTTGGCGGTTCCGCCGGTACTGCTTTGCAACCCGTGTCCCCTTACCGAAACGGATTCGAACTACCATGTCTCTGCCATACCAATCTACCAGTTTTTGCGTTAGATTATACTCTTCGACCAGAAAGAAGAAAGCATGAAAACATACAAAACCGCAGTCTTTGGTACCGGCTTCGTCGGCCGGGTCCACCTCGAAGGCATCCGCCGGCTGGGGTACGTGCAGGTGTACGCCATCGGTGAGCCGCAAATCGAGAAGGCCAACCAACTCGCCGCCGAGTTTGGTGTAGAAAAAACCGACGCGGACTATCGCCGCATTCTGGAAGACCCGAATGTCGACGCGGTCCACGTTTGCACCCCCAACTTCATGCACTTCCCGATTGCCAAGGACGCGCTCCTGGCGGGCAAACATGTGATCTGCGAAAAGCCGCTCGCAACTTCCGTCGAGCAGGCTCGAGAGCTGGTGGACTTGGCCGCGAAGACCAAACTCCGCAACGCGACTTTTCACAATCTGCGATTCTATCCGCAAGTGCAGCAGATGCGGCGGATGATTCAAGATGGTGATTTAGGCGACCTTCTGGTGGTGCAGGGTACTTACTCCCAGGACTGGCTGCTTTTCGACACCGATTGGAACTGGCGCCTGGAATCGAAGCACAACGGCCCATCGCGCTGCCTGGCCGATATCGGTTCGCACTGGTGCGATATGGCCGAGCACATCACCGGACAGCGCATCACGTCTCTCTGTGCCGACACCCAGACATTTCATAAGGTCCGCAAACAGCCCAAGGGACCCATTGAGACCTTCGCCGGCAAGACTCTCAAGCCCGAAGACTACATCGAGACTCCGATCGATACCGAGGATTTCGGCGCGGTGGTTTTCCGCATGGGCGAACGCACCCGCGGCGCCTTCACGGCGAGCCAGGTGTCGGCGGGCCGCAAGAATCGTCTCAATATCGAAGTCTACGGCACCAAGGGCGGCGTCTCCTGGGACCAGGAGCGTCCCGACGAATTGTGGATCGGCCAGAGGAACTCCAACAACCAGATCATGGTGAAGGATCCATCGCTGTTGAAGCCCGCGGCGCGCCCCTATGCCGACCTTCCCGGCGGCCACAGCGAAGGCTACGACGACACCTTCAAACAGGTGTTCCGCCGCTTCTATCAGTCGATCGGGGATCCCGGTGCCGAGCCGCAATATCCGCAGTTCTCCGACGGTCTGCGCCAGTTGACGATTCTCGAAGCAGAGCTGGCCAGCAGCAAGTCGCGCGCCTGGGTCGACGTCGGGTAAATATCGGCGTGAGTCACTGCTCGCTCTGTTACTGACTACTAAGTGCTATTGCATCCAATGGGAGCAGGAGCTACGCTCGGGCTGGGCAGTAACGGGAGAGACTCGATGAAATTTTACTCCGGGGTGATTTCCCTGTGGGCTTTCGCCGCTATGGCGGGGGCCCTTTGGAGCCAGAGTTCGCAGGCTCCGCAAGATCCGCCGGCACGCGTCGCGCGGCTCAGCTATGTGGACGGTCCGGTTTCGTTCCGTGCTGACGATCAGCAGGAGTGGGCCCCGGCCGCTCTGAATTATCCGTTCACCAACGGGGATCACATCTGGACGGACAAGGCGGCTTTTGCCGAATTGCACATCGGCGCCACTGCCCTTCACATGCCTGAAGAGACCGCCCTCGGGATTCTCAAGCTGGACGGCAAGACCGCGCAACTCAGCTTGTCCCAAGGTTTGGTCTATCTTCGGATTCCTCGAATGGATGACGATCAGCTCTACGAGGTCGACACACCCAATGCCGCGATTCTGTTACGAAACACCGGAGATTACCGCTTGGGTGTGAGCGAAGATGGACTCGGCACGACGGTGACGGTGCGATCCGGCGAAGCGCATGTGGAAGCCGGTGCGCACACCTATACAGTGCGGCCCGGAAAAACTCTGCAAGTGGTGGGCGGCGATGCTCTGGGCGTCGACACCATCGCCGCAGCCGAACCTGATCCCTGGGAGGATTGGTGCGTGGGGCGCGATCGGCTGGCGGAACACTCGGAGTCCGTCTCGGATTCCTACGTCGCCCCTGAAATGACCGGGTCGGAAGATCTGGGTCAGTATGGCACTTGGGTCAATGATGATACCTACGGGGTGGTGTGGCTGCCTTCTGGAGTGGATACTAAATGGGCACCCTACCATAACGGTCACTGGGCTTGGGTCAGTCCGTGGGGGTGGACTTGGATTGACGATGCGCCTTGGGGATTCGCCCCGTTTCACTACGGGCGCTGGGTGAAAACCCCAAACGGATGGGTATGGCTTCCAGGGCCTCGCGGCGTGCACCCAGTCTACGCTCCCGCGCTGGTGTCGTTTATTCGTGCCCGCGGCGCGGGGGGCCGGCCCAGTAGCGGTCTGATCGGATGGATCCCTCTTGGTCCTGGCGAAGTCTATCGGCCAGCCTACAAAGCGAGCGACGCCTACGTGCGCCGCTTGAACGGAGGAGAAACGGCGAATCCCAACAATCGCGCGTTGGCTAACGCAGCCGCAGCGACCGCTGTGCCACAGGCGACGTTCGCTGGAGGCCGCCAGGTGGCGAGCTCGGCAGTTCGAATGCCTGCCGACGGTGCAGCCGCCGCCAGTCTCGACGATCTCAGGCCGGTTGCCGGACGGACGGGCACCAAGACGCCGGCCCCGCCCCCGGCTGTGATTGCCCGGCGGGTTCGTGGAGAACACGAAACGCCTGCGGTTGTAGCTGCACCCGCATCCGCGCCCCCTGTCGAACGGCCAACTCAGAGAGTGACGCCGACGCAGAGTTCGACTCCGTCACCTGCGCCTGCCGCGGTGGCAGATTCGAACGCCGCACAGGAGGAGGCCGTACGAGCGTCCGAACGCCAGCGCGCCCAGCAACAAGCAGATCAGGAACGGCAGCAGCAGGCGCAACAGCAGCGGCAAGCCGAGTTGCAAAGGCAAGCGGACCAGCAGAGGGCGGAACAGCAACGCCAAGCCCAGGCTGAGCAACAGCGACAGGCTGAGCAACTGCGCCAAGCCGAGTTGCAAAGGCAAGCCGAGCAACGCCGCGCCGAGCAGCAACGCCAGGAGCAACAGCGTCAGGAGCAACAGCGTCAGGAACAACAACGCGCCGAACAGCAAAGACAAGAGCAGCAGCGCCAGGAATTGCAGCGGCAGGAGCAGCAACGCCAGGAGCAGCAGCGGCAAGCCGAAGAGCAGCGTCAGGCGGCCGAAAAGAAAGCCGCGGACGAGAAGAAGGCTGCCGAGAAGAAGCAGTGATTCAGAGAACTTCGAAGATCAGGCACTTCAGGTAGTGCGTCTCCGGAACGGTGAGCAGAATGGGGTGATCCTGAGCCTGCGTCCGACGTTCCAGGACGCGCAAAGTGCGATTGGCATCCAGCGACGCTTCGGCCACTAATTCCAGTAGCATTGCCTCGCTCAGGTGGTGCGAACATGAGCAAGTCACCAGAATTCCGCCTGGTTGCAATAGCCGCAGGGCGCGCAAATTGATGTCTTTGTAACCGCGGACCGCCGGGTCGAGATTGTGCTTAGACTTGGCGAACGAGGGTGGATCGAGCACCACCAGCGAAAAATTCCGGCGAGCGGAGGAGTAACCGGACAGCAATTCGAAGACGTCCGCCTCACGAAAGTCGATATTCGCAATGGCGTTGTCGGCGGCATTCGCGCGCGCCGCAGCCAGTGCATGCGCAGAGCTGTCTACCGCTTCAACGCTTTCGCATCGTGAGGCCAGGTGGAGGGCGAAGCCGCCGGTCGAAGTGAAACAATCGAGAGCCCGTCCGCCACGTGCGTACCGCGCCGCGGCGCGATAGTTTTCCCGCTGATCGAGGAAAATGCCGGTCTTCTGCCCATGCAGCAGGTCGGCGCGCATGCGGAAGCCGTTCATCTCGACCGGCACGGAGTCCGGGATCTCTCCGGCCAGCACGGTGGACTCGAGAGGCAACTGTTCCTTGGTCCGCACGGCGACATCGTTGCGCGCCACGATCCCTTGCGGCTCGAAGATCTCCTGAAGACAGGAGGCAATCATCGACTTCGCCGCGTCCATACCCTGATCGAGCGTCTGCATCACCAGGTAGCCGGCGTAGCGGTCGACCACCAAAGCAGGTAACAGATCGGCCTCACCATGCACCACGCGATAGGCGTCCGAATGCCGCACCACGGTGCGCCGAAAGGCCTCGGCAGCGCGCAGGCGTCGCATAAAGAAATCGCGGCCGATCTCTTCGATCTGCCGCGAGAGCATGCGAATCGCAATTTGAGAGGTAGTGCTGTGATGGGCGGTTCCGAGCGGGCGTCCGTTGAGGTCCGCGACTTTCACCGCGGCGCCCGGCTGCGCCCCATCCCGGTCGGTAATATCGCTCGCGAAAATCCACGGATGCCCGGAGGCGACTCGCCCCGCGGCCTTCCGATTGACTCGGACTTCATTCATATCTGTGGCGCAAGCACTCTTGTTTTCCAGGTGGACTCACATCTGCGAGCCGCGCGCGTCAGCAAGCGACCCCCGATTCGGCAACGTCGAAAATCACGTCGCGGCGCCGGAATTGGTGGACGCACGCATAGCGTCGAGATGAGTCTCGGCGCGGCAAACAGGAGTGTTTGCGCCACGCCTGTCCTCATCGCATTTCCTGCAGGCGGCGAATCCGATCTTCCGTTGCAGGGTGGGTGGAGAAGAGCCTTCCCAGGCCTTGTCCAATAAAAGGCTTGATGATGAACAGGTGCGCCGTCGACGGCGTCGCCTCCATCGGAATCTTCTTCGACCAGCCATCCAACTTCTGTAAGCCCTGAATCAGCGGGTAAGGCGACCCCACATACTTCGCCGAGGCCGCATCGGCATCGTATTCCCGCGAGCGCGAAATCGCCAACTGGATCAGCATCGCGGCAATCGGAGCCAGAATCATCATCACCAGCGCGGCGATTCCTCCGCCGCCTCGACGGTCGTCATCCCGGCTGCCGCCAAACCAGAACGCCATGCGGGAAAGCATCGTGATCGCGCCGGCCAGGGTCGCTGCGATCGAGCTGAGCAAAATATCGCGGTGGAGCACGTGGCCCAGTTCGTGGGCCACGACTCCTTCGATCTCGCTGTTGTTCATGATCTGCAGAATCCCGGTCGTGAACGCTACCGAGGCGTGAGAGGGATTGCGACCGGTCGCGAACGCATTCGGCGACGGGTTCACGATCAGGTAAAGCTTCGGCATCGGAAGACCCATCCGCTCGCACAGACCGCGGACGATGGGCGCCACCTGATTGTAAACCCCGGCATTCTCGGTTTCGGTCACCGGTTGTGCCGAGTACATGGCCAGCGCGATCTTGTCCGAAAAGAAATAGCTGAAGAAATTCATCGCCACGGCGAAAAAGAAGCCGTAGTAGAGGCCGTTCCGGCCTGCGATCGCCTCCCCGCCCAGGACGAGGATCGCGGTCAGCAGGCCCAGAAGCAGCGCGGTCTTTAGCGTATTGTTGCTCATTTGCGTTCGCCTACAACCACTTCATCAAGGTCGTGATTCGGAACCGGCACCAGTTTGGTGAATTGCAGGTCGCCGCCTTCCGGACGCACGTCCGCCAGAATGGTATCACCTTCCAGGAACTCTCCGGAGATTAATTTCAGAGCCAGAGGGTCCTGCACGAGCCGCTGTACGGCACGGCGCATCGGCCGGGCCCCGTATTGCGGATCATAGCCTTCCGCGATGATCTGATCCTTCGCAGCGGGTGTGATTTCCAGTGCCACAGAGCGCTCCTTCAGCAGTTTTCCGACGTTCGCTAATTGCAGGTCGACGATCCGGGTCAGATGGTCGCGCGTCAGCGTGTTGAACACGATGATGTCGTCCACACGATTCAGGAATTCGGGCCGGAACTGCTGCCGCAGCGATTCCATCAGACGCTTACGCGTATCCTCGCTGCGATGGTCACGGGCATGAACCGAGAACCCGATCGAATTCTTCTCCACCATCCCGGTACCCACGTTGGAGGTCATCACGATCACGACATTTTTGAAGCTGACCGTGCGCCCCTGGCCATCCGTCAGACGGCCGTCATCGAGAATCTGCAACAGGGTGTGAAACACATCCGGATGTGCCTTCTCGATCTCATCGAACAGCACCACGGAATACGGGCGGCGCCTCACCTGCTCGGTGAGCTGTCCGCCTTCGTCATACCCCACATATCCCGGAGGCGAGCCGATCATGCGTGCGACTGCGTGCTTCTCCTGGTACTCCGACATGTCGACCCGTATCATCGCCTTGTCGTCGTCGAAAAGGTACTGCGCCAACGCGCGCACCAGCTCGGTCTTGCCGACACCGGTCGGACCCAGGAAAATGAAGCTGCCAATCGGGCGATTCGGATCGCTCAGACCCGCGCGATTCCGCAGAATGGCATTCGAAACCAGGCGCACCGCCTCCTCCTGTCCGATGACGCGATCTTTCAGCCGGTCGGGCATTTGCACCAGTTTCTGGATCTCGCCTTCCATCATGCGGGTGACCGGGATGCCGGTCCACTTGGCCACGATGCGCGCGATATCCTCTTCATCGATCTCTTCCTTTAAGAGCGCGTTCTCTTTCACGGCCTCCAATTCGTGCTCTGCGGATTGAATGTCTTTTTCAATCTGTGCCAGGCGGCCGTATCGCAGCTTCGCCGCCTTTTCCCAGTCGCCCGCGCGAGTGGCCTTCTCTTCTTCCTGGCGGAGGCTGTCCAACTCCTCTTTCAGTTCGCGAACGCGCGTGATGGCGCCCTTTTCCCGGTTCCAGCGCTCCCGTAGTGTCGCGGATTCGCCCCGCAGCCGTTCCAGCTCGTTTTCGATGTGGCGCAGCCGCTCGCGTGACGCTGCATCTTTTTCTTTGCTGAGGGCCTGCCGCTCGATCTCCAGGTGCGACATGCGCCGGTCGAAGTCGTCAATCTCAATCGGCATCGAGCCGATCTGCAGACGCAGCGCGGATCCTGCTTCGTCGATCAGATCTATCGCCTTATCGGGCAGGAAGCGGTCGGCGATGTAGCGCTGCGAGAGGGTCGCGGCTGCCAGAATCGCGGCGTCCTTGATGCGCACACCGTGATGAATCTCGAACTTCTCCTTCAGGCCGCGTAAAATGGCGATGGTGTCATCCACCGAAGGCTCGCCTACCATTACCGTTCGGAAGCGGCGGGCCAGCGCGGCATCCTTCTCCACATGCTTTTTGTATTCGTTCAGGGTAGTGGCGCCGACGCAGCGCAGCTCACCCCGAGCCAATGCTGGCTTTAAAAGGTTGGCGGCGTCAATCGCCCCCTCGGCCGAGCCGGCTCCAACCAGCGTATGCAGCTCGTCGATAAAACAGATGATCTCGCCGTTGGAATCGATAATCTCTTTGACGACGGCCTTCAGGCGGTCTTCAAACTCGCCGCGGAACTTGGTCCCTGCAATCATCGAGCCGAGATCGATCGCCACCAGCTTTTTGTTCTTGAGTTGATCCGGAACGTCGCCACGAACGATTCGTTGCGCCAAACCTTCCACGATCGCGGTTTTGCCGACCCCCGGCTCGCCGATCAGGACCGGGTTGTTCTTGGTTCGCCGGCTCAATACCTGCATCACGCGGCGAATCTCGTCATCGCGGCCAATCACCGGATCCAGCTTCCCCTGCCGTGCCGATTCGGTAAGGTCATGGGCGTAGCGCTCCAGCGCCTGGTATTTGGTTTCAGGATTCTGGTCGGTCACGCGCTGATTTCCGCGGATCGAAACGAGGGCTTTCAGGATGGCATCGTGCGAGGCACCGGCTCTCTGCAGCAGTTGCCCAGCCGGATCGTTTCGCTCTTCGGCAATCGAAAGCAGCAGGTGCTCAGTCGAAACAAATTCGTCTTTAAAATGAGAAGCTTCGTCGAACGCCCGCTCGAGAACCTGGTTGAGCGGCTGGGAAAGGTACATTCCGGGCTGCCCGCCGGCACTTTTCGGCAAGTTCGGAAGGGTGCGCCGCGCCTCGGCCACAATGGCATCAGGCTGAACGTTGCACTTCTCCAGAACTGGCCGCACAATTCCCTCTTTCTCCTCCGCCAGAGCGATGAGCAGGTGAAGAGGGAACATCACCTGGCTGCCGGCCTTTTCGGCGATCGCCTGGGTTTGTTGTACAGCCTCTTGGGCTTTTTGGGTAAGTTTGTCTAACCGAAACATTTTGGGTCCCTTGCCGGAATGGTGTAGAGCCCCTCCCGGCGCGATTTACGCCAATGACAATAGGGGGCCGGTACATCCGGCCCCCTAAAAACTCGTGGATGGTGCTGCTGTCCTACCTACATCTTAGATGCATTACGCGTTCACTTCGACTTTGATCTGGCGCGGTTTGGCGGCTTCCTTTTTGGGGAGGCTCACCGTCAGGACGCCGTTCTTGTACGACGCCGAAACCTTCTCGGTATCGAACGAGTTCGGCACGGCGAAACTGCGCACGAAATTGCCGTAGTTGCGCTCAATCCGGTGATAGCCTTTTCCGGACTCCTGTTGCTGGAACTTTCGCTGCCCGGAGATGGTCAGGGTCTGGTTTTCCACGCGCACATCGATGTCCTTCTGTTCCACGTCGGGTACATCGGCCTTAACCACCAGTTCCTCGCCGGTTTCATAAATGTCGACGTTGGGGGCCCAGGGACGATTGCTCTGGGGCTCGCTCAAGGCACGGCTAAAAGCATCTTCAAACAAACGCAGATTGGCTAGTGGGTCGAAATGGCTGAGAGACATGTTCAATTTAAGCTCCTTCGTTCAAGTTTCCGAGGCCGCTTGCGACCTCATCCAATGTCAAGCATAAAATATGAGCGTTGTTATGTCAAGTATTCTTGATAAATATTTCTGCTGTTAGTTTAGTTGTTTACTATCATGACCATGCACCGCAACCCCCATTTTTTGCTCCACAGCGGTGTAATAGACGTACTCCCTCCCGCATAACAGAAGGAACATACGCGGCCGATTCGGCCGCACATCGAGGCGCTGGGAATCGCCGCTCGAGCGGCGGTCCGCCCGATGTTCTTGCGAAAGGAAAAAGCATATGACCGTTTCGAAAAGCTTCAGGAGAGCCGCGCTCATTTTCCCGGGCATGCTCTTCGTTTTGACCACAGCCTCCCTGGCCGCTCCGGCGCCGGGCGAAGGAGACGTCGCTATCTATGGAGGCGGCAGCCACCTGGATGACAACGGAGGAACCCACGCCACCGTGGGCGGTGCCGCCGGAATCTCACCGGGCGATAATCTGCAACTCTTCGGCGAGTTCAACTACATTCCGTTGGGCTCTTACAACGGCGGCGTAGCGGGCGTGCAAACCAGCGCCTCCTCGCGCCTGCTCAATTTCGGAGGCGGGGTGCGTGTACATTTCGCACCCAAAGGTTCGAAAGCCAAGCCCTTTGTGGTAGTCGTGGCCGGCGATGGACGCACGACCGCGTCGGGATCGGCCTCCGTGGCGGGCTTCTCGTCGAGTTTCTCGGGGTCGAGCAGCAGCGTCTACGCCGGTGGCGGCGGTGGCGTCAGCATCTTCGCGGGCGAACATTGGGGCTTCCGCCCCGAATTCCGCTACCAACGCTACGTTCAGAACGGCGGCGGCAATGTTTTGATGTTCACAGCGGGTGTCTTCTTCCAACTCGGAAGGTAGTATTATGCGAGCCGCGACCGTGAGGGAGCGTCGCCGCCTTCTGATTAGTGATCGCTTGCTGACGCGCGCGGCTCGCAAGCACACGTATCGCCTGAACGGATTTGGGTAGCTTACGAGTCGCGCGCGTGAGGTGAGGTGAGAAGCTGTGAAAAATCCGGGAGCGCCTGCCCCACATCGCTTGCTTACGCGCGCGGCTCGCAAGCGCGCGTATCGCCTGAACGGATTTGGGTAGCTTACGAGTCGCGCGCGTGAGAAGCTGTGAAAACCCGGGAGCGCCTGCCCCACATCGCTTGCTGACGCGCGCGGCTCGCAAGCACACGTATCGCGCGAAACGTATTTGGGACAGCTTACGAGTCGCGCGCGTGAGAAGCTGTGAAAATCCGGGAGCGCCTGCCCCACATCGCTTGCTGACGCGCGCGGCTCGCAAGCACACGTATCGCGCGAAACGTATTTGGGTAGCTTACGAGCCGCGACTTCGGGTAGTTACGAGCCGCGCGCGTCAGCAAGCGTCTTTCCGTTAGCGCCCTACGCTTGCACCTCATAAGCTGCTGCAAATACGCCGGTTGCGGGCGCGCGCCAGCTATCCGCAAACGGGCTCGGGCAGGTCACTGAGGACCACTGACCTGCCCAAAGTTGTCTACACAGGTCAAAATGCGTATGGTACAGTCTCCAGATACGAAACTCACTGAGTCTACAATGAGTACGCGCGACGAAATCCTGTCCCGGCTTCGTCGCAGGCTTGTGAGTACACTTCGCCCCCGTTTTCGCGAGAAGGCGGAAGACATCGCTCATGACACAGTCGCCGTTCTCCTCGAGAAATACCCGAACGTCGAGGACGAGGTGCAACTACTGAAGCTGTTGTACACCATCAAGCGTTTCGTTTCACTGGGAGCGGCTCGCAAGCCAGCGGAGGATCAGTTCCCGGAAGCCTTCGACTCGCCAGACCAGCGGCTTGGTGCTGAACAGGAACTGACGGAGAATGACAAGGTTGATGCGCTGGAATCGGCGATCGGCCAGTTGGGTGAACGTTGCAAGCGACTGTTCCGCTATCGTTTAAAAGAGATGGAGACTCCGGAGATCGCGACGCATTTGAACGTCACGATCAACAACCTGTACCAGATCGAGATGCGTTGCACGGAGCGGCTGCGGGCTATCATGACCGGCTCCCGCCACACCTCAGAAGGTAAGCATGCCTGACGAAACCAACCCGATTCCGCTCGCCGCCTACCTCTTCGGCAAACTGACTCACGAGGAGCAGTCGGAATTGATGCGGCGCGCGCTTTCCGATCAAAAAGTATTCAACCAACTCTGGGATGCGGTCGACCAACGGGAGCTCCTGCAAAATCCGGCCGTCCGCGCGCGCCTGCTGCGACGCCTTGAAGAACCCGCTCCGCGATCTTTCTGGTCCCAGTTATTCGGACCACTCGGGCGGACCCTGTTGGCCAGCGCCGCGGTGGCCTGTGTCGCGCTCATACTGGTGCAGTCGCCGGACCGCACCTGGTACGGCACGGAGCGTCCCCTGACGCTCGTGACGACTCCCCAATCGAATCTCGCCGAGTTCTTCCGGCTGCCCGCGCGCAATCCTCTTCACTTGCCTGTTGACCTGCATCGGTCGCCCGCGGTGTTTCATCCCGGCGACGTGATTCACGCTACCGTCATTCTCGCATCGCCCTCTGCGGTTTTCGCCCTGCGCCACGATCCCAACGGCTCTGTACACCTGGTCTTCCCCTCCGATCTGGCGGCCTCGGCAAACCAGCCCGCGGGCGAAGTGCCGTTTTCGTTCGATCCGGTCTCGCCCACCGAAGATGTCACGGCACGAGAGAGTTTCACCCTGCGCGTCCTCGTTCTGCCGCCCGGCATCGACCTGCGGAATCAGTCGATCGAGTGGGCGCGGCTGGGGCGCCACGCGTATTCGACAGTAGAAGTTGGCTACGAGGTGGTGCCGTAGGGCATGCCACAAGTTAGGCCTCTCGGTGTTGCGGCTCTGGCATCGGTCATCCTCCTGCCGCTGGCGAGTCAGCAGTCTGCCTGGCGGCTGATGCCGCCTGACGAATTTCTTCGGCGCGTAAGCCAGTTGCCGCTGCCTCCGGATGCGACTCGGGGTCTGGAGATGATGTACCCGGAGAAGGTGGGTGCCGACTTGCGGGCCTTGCTCGGTTCGGGTACAGCGAATACTCGAAGCGTTCCCGTTCTGATCGAGACAGCGCGCCCTGGTGACGCCGCGGAGGTGGAATCGGCGATCCGCACCTCCGGCGGCGAGGTCGTGTCTGTCTTCGAAGGCTCGATCTGGGCCCGGGTTCCAGCGGAATCCGTGACGCCGTTGGCCAAACTGCCTGCGGTGAAATCACTCTCGGCACAGCCTATCGATGCGGTCCCGCCTGACCTTCCGGGCGAGGCGAACCAGCGAAATATGGCGCCTCCCGGGGACGGGGTACGCGCGCTCCATCTCGATCGCTACCACCGGCAAGGTCATTTCGGCGAGGGGATCAAGGTCGGGATCCTCGACTTGGGATTCGCCGGCTACTCGGCCCTGGTACGCAGCGGGAAGGTCAACGCTGCACGGGCACAGCACGCATTCCCGCTTGCCCATCGGGTGGAAAATCAAGAGCCGCATGGCACTGCCTGCGCCGAGGTGATCACGGCGGGAGCGCCCAAGGCGCAACTCTACCTGGCTTCCTTCGACGGCTCGCAAGGGGAATTGATGGAGGCCGCCCGGTGGTTGATGGATCAAGGCGTCGATATCATCAATTACTCCTCTGGCAATGTCTTCGACCCCAACGACGGCTCTGACGCTCTCAGCCATTTCATCGACCAGAGCAGCCGCGAACGAGGCGTCCTGTGGATCGTGGCAGCCGGCAATCACGCCGAGCAGCACTGGGCTGGGGTGGTGGGTCCCGGCTCGGACGTGATTCGCCCGCGCCCTGGATATAACGGCTGGGCAGTCACCGCGCGTGGGGATACTCTGCAGATTGTGGTGCGGTGGAGCGAGGCCGGCGCGGCGACCCGGTCGGCAAGCACGCCGCAGGATCTGGATGCCTACCTTTATGAGGTCAGTGACCGCGGTCAATTGGTGGAAGTCGATCGCTCGGTGGCTTTCCAGAATGGACCGTCAGCGCGGCCAGTCGAGGTGATTCGCCGCTCCAAGGACGTCGCGGGTCATCAGTTTTTGCTGGCGCTGCGAGCCAAACGCCTGGCACGGCGCGTGAAGGTCCACATCTTCCTGGACCCCGGCGGGGCGGCCGGACTGTATCCCGCAAGCCGCGAGGGAAGCATCCTCAACCCCGCATCGGCACGCACCGCCGTCGCGGTGGGTGCCGTGGATGTCATGACGAAGGCACTGGCGCGCTACAGTTCCCAAGGTCCCACCGACGATGGACGCGCGAAGCCCGAGGTCAATGGGCCCACGAACACGATCTCGTTCACCTACGCGTCGAGAAACGGCCGATTCACAGGGACCTCCGCGGCCAGCCCGCATGTCGCCGCGCTGGCGGCACTTCTGAAGGGAATGGATGCGAAGGTATCGTCTACCGCGCTGCGGCAGAAAGTAATCGATTCCGTCGCGCCTGACTCGGCGAAGAGTGAAGGCTCGCTTGAAAGCCTCCCGAGGGAAGAGCCGGCAATCGCGATTCCGCCGGAGTTCGGGGGGACCGTCACGATTCCGTTGCTAGGCGCCTTACGTGAGGTGGCCGACCGGCATACCGGATGGAGTGTGCGGATGGCGCCGTCTCACGGTACCTATCGAGTGGGTGACCACATGGACCTGACAGGGCAGTCGTCTGAGGACTGCTCCTGCATCCTGATCGTCCGCGACACGCTTGGGCAATATGAGATGGCGCCCCAGTACGGTGTGATGAGTCTGAAGAAGGGCATCAGTTTCCATCAGACTTACAGAGTGACGGGCTCTCCCGGCACAGACGAGTTGCTGCTGATCTGCGCACGCCGCCCCGCACCCATCCAATCACTGATAAATACCCGTTCCTTGTCAGTGGCACACACCTCCTACCAGATTCGCTAGTCCGGCGCCACATGCGGCTCCGCTTTCGAGCCCCATGTGGCGCAAACACTCTGTTTGCCGCGTCGAGACTCATCTCGACGCTTTTTCGGGCGTCCAGAGATCTCGACGCATTCGCATGAATGCGGCGTCCACCCGAAATCTTACACCCACCAAGTAACTTTCTTCGGCAGATTGGTTTTAGTACGCACTAGTCACTCAACATAGCCGGGAATCGTAAGAAGTTCCAGCATTTTCTCTATTACTCACTGTCACGCAACCGAGCGACCGGGGCGAGACGGAAAGGAGGAAGAATGCTGGAACTCTTTTGGCTTCTATGGTCCGTGTTCTCAGGGCCTACGCTCCATCCTGCAGATGATAGCTGCACGGATGACTCTTGTATCGTTCAGCAGGGCACCGGAAGCGGGGGCTAATCCTCGCTGACATAACTCCCTCATGGCCGTCGCTGGCCAGCGGGGTTTTGGGGGCTGCTGCCAGGCGGCCCCCGTTTGTTACAATCGTACCCACCGCAATTTCGCGCTCGTCGCGCTCGGCAATGAATCGTCTTTATCGATCTACGCTGATCCTGATGACACTACCGGTGTCGGCAGTGTGCTCTGCTTGCGTTCCCCTCGCAACGGACCAGACTTTGCCGGCGCAGGTTTCAACCCCCTCGCCCGCCTGTTTCCAGTTGTCGATTTCGCGAGGAGAGGCGACCCAACTCACCGTCGCCTTTGCCCAAGAACTTGAGATCCGGGCGATTCGAGACAAGGAGTCTATTCATGTAGACAGCTTCGAGTTCGGTAAAGAGACTGTGACCCTGGTCGAGCCGGGGCAGTATCGGATTGTCGTTCAGCCTCACACCGCTTCTCATAGCTCTCTAAACATAATCATGTCCCGAAAATCGCTGACATTACAGGAAGCCGTTGTCTGGCGCCGGGCAGAGGATGCCGCTACCCTTGCCGAACGGGGCACAAGGGATCAAATTGCGGCCTCTTTGGCTCTATGGACAGAGCTTGGCGATCGTGCAAGCATTGCCCGGACCTGTCTCAAACAGGGCGACAACTTGTGGGACACCAACCCGATCGGCGCACGAGAAGCTTACGAAGAGGCATTGACGATGTGCCGCTCGCTCGACGACGCCCGTTGTTCCGCGGAAGCCGCGAACAACAGCGGACTGGCTGCCCAGAACTTAGGCGAATTCGATCGATCGCGAGAACGTCTGAGCGAGGCGGCTCGTCTATGGGGTGCCGTTTCCGACCGGGTCAGCGAAGGCATCACGATTTCGAACGTAGGCTTGATGTGGCAACACGTGGGCGATTTTCGAAACGCCATCGAGACCCTCCGCCAGGCAGAGGCGATCCTGCGAAAAAACAGAGCCCCGGGCTCACACGCCAGCACGGTGACCGATATCGGACTGTGCTATCTCTACCTGGCGGAGTTCGACAAGGCCCGAGTGAATTTCCAGAATGGTCTGGAAGAGGCCACCCGCCACGGGCGCGCTGATGTGGCCGTGCACGCCCGACTGAACCTGGGCCGTTCCTACCTTCTCGACGGCCAGCCGGTGCGAGCGCGCGCGATTCTCGAAAGGACGCTCGCGGAGTCGTCCAAACTGAAGGACGCATCGGTTCGCGGCGACGTTCTCGATAACCTCGGGCAAACCATGCGCGCGCTCCATCATCCACACGAGGCGCGCGAACTTCTGGAACAAGCGCTCAGCATTCATATCAAATCGCGCGACCGCCGGTTTGAAGCTTATGACCTTCACTACCTCGGCCTCACCTCTCAAGATCTCGGCGACCGGGACGCAGCGCGCCGGTATCTCAACCGCGCGCTCGAGATCCGTCTTGCCTGTGGGCTGCGCGATGACGCTTCCGACTCTCTCTACGCATTGGCTAATCTCGAACGAGACGCCGGTCGTTTGGACCCAGCCCGAGACTTGGCAGAGCAGGCATTGAAGCTTTTGGAATCCGTGCGCCAGCACGTGCCCGGGCCAAACCTTCGCGCGTCGTTCTACTCGCGGAAGCGCCGCTTCTTCGATCTCCTGGTGGACGTCGCCATGCCGCTCAGCAACGAACCCGGCGCCGCCGAACGCGGCCTGCTCGCCGCGGAGCGAGGCCGCGGACGCGCCCTTCTCGACCTTCTCGCGGAGGGCTCGCTGCTTCGCCAACTACCCCCCGCCGAACTGCAAAACAGCGCGCTCATCCAACGAGACCTCGACATGCTCTCCGCGCGATTAACCGCCGCCAAACCGGCAGACGAGGCCACCATTCGCCACCGCATGGAGGCTTTGACTGCGGAAAACGTCGTGGTCGAGGCCCACATTCGCCAGTTGATCGAGGACCAGGCCGGCACCCAGCCGCTGAGTTCCTTCTCGCAACTCCAGAACAACGGACTGCCTGCGGATAGCGCGCTTCTGGAGTTCCATCTCGGCGACAGGCAAAGCTACCTCTGGTATGTCGATCGCATGCGGGTGCGCGTGTTTCCTCTTCCCTCGCGCGAGAAGATCGCAAACGAAGCGCGGGCTGCTATCGAAGAGTTCGGACGCATTTTGGAACGCCGCCGCTCACCTGCACGGCAGGCGGCCTTCGAACAGAGCATGCAGCAGCTCTCGGCTACGCTTCTCGGAGGGTTAAAGGACGTGAACCTGCCGCCCCGCCTGATTCTTGCGCTGGATGGCGTGCTGCTGCGGGTCCCCTTCGCTGCCCTGGAACTGCCCTTCGGGCACCAGCGATTGGGCCTCGTCCACAATCTGGTACAAGTTCCCTCGGCGGCCTATCTGCTGGCGGGACGGAAGCCTCGTCCCTCTAGCGCATTTCCGAAATCTATTCTAGCGCTCGCGGATCCTGTCTTCTCTCCAGGCGATCCGAGGGTACCCGAGGCCGCCCGAAAACCCCCAGCCGCCGACCTGGCGAGGCTCCCCTTCACGGCCGAGTTGGACACCATCCGCAAGGCGGTGCCGCCATCGCGATATCAGATCCTCAAGGGATTCGAGGTGAGCCGCGAGAACGTCGCTCGCCTGCGCTTGGAAGAATTTGGAGTGCTGCACTTTTCAACCCACGCTCTGATCGACGACCGCATTCCCGAAATCTCCCGCATCGCGCTCTCGCTGGTGGACGCCGCGGGACGGCCGGCGGACGGGTTTCTGCGACCCTACCAGCTTTCGGAACTGCGCTTGGACGGACCGGTGGTGGTGCTTTCGGCATGCGATACAGCGCTCGGGAAGCAGGTACTGGGAGAGGGATTGGCGGGCCTGTCGAGCAGTCTCTTCGCTGCCGGCGCCGCGCAACTGGTGCTGACTCTCACCGAGGTGGACGCCGAGGCATCCTCAGAACTTCTGAGTCACGTCTACAATCGCTATCTGACGGGCACGACGGCGGGAATCGAACATTCTCTGATGCTGGCGCGCCAGGCGATGGTGAGTCAGCCTCGGTGGTCTGACCCTTACTATTGGGCAGGTTTTGTAGTTATAGGACGTACTGGGGAGTAGTGCAGCGGAAAATCCCTTAGACGGGTATAATCGTCTGACGGGTCATGCTGACTTCCCGCCAAATGTCGCCTGAAGCCTGGGCTCGCGTGTTTGACGCCCTGGTTTTCTATTTCACCCGCCGTTTGGGTGAGTTGAACGCGGAAGATCTCGCTCAGCAGACGCTCGTGGCCGTCCTGAAGAGGGTCGACTACCAGTTTGAGAAGGAGGAAGATTTCCTGCGGGTTTGCTACGGTTTCGCCACCAATATCTTGAAAGCGGCCTATCGCCAAGGCGGCCGGGATGCCCACGTTTCCCTCGAGGACTTTATTCCGGAGCCCGAAAACCGCACCAGCGCCAGTGGGATCGAGAATGCTATTTTCCTGGACGATGTGTTGAGGGAAGGCCAACGGCAGCTCAAAAAGCGCGATTGGGAGCTGATCCGCGAGGCCGCGGAAGCTCAATTGGACAACCAGCCTCACAACTACCCAAGCGGAAAAGAGAACAAATTTCGTGTGGCGCTGCACCGCGCGCGCGGCAAGCTGGCTCAGGTTGTGCGTCGGCGAGACGATAAGATGTAACAGTCCATGTCTCCCGAACATAAAGAGTTGGTAGAACCCGTGCGAGCCTATTTGCTAGGGAAACTCGACGATCAGGCGGCTACCGAACTGGAACTCCGCTATTTCACAGACCGCCGCGTCTTCCTCCGCATTCGAGACATTGAGACCTCGCTGATTCAGGATTATCTTTCGGACCATCTTTCCCCAGGAGATCGGGACCGTTTTGAGAGCCGCTATCTGCGGGTGCCGGAAATGCGGCAACGCCTGGAGGAGGTACGCCGGCTTAACGAGAAGCGGGCAGCGGCCATGGCTTTTCCGCGAGGGCTGGCGGCGCTTGCGGCCGGTGTGCTGCTCGCGAGCGCGGGCGGGGCGTGGTATCTGGCGAAACGGCGCGAGGCGCCTCCCCCACAGGTGACCCGCGTAATTCCTGCGCTGCCGCCGGCTCCCGCCGTCACTCTGCCACTCTCTCCGGGCCTGAAGATGGGTGGCGAAGCTCGTACCAGGGAGTTGAAGCTGCCTTCGCCGCCGGCGCTCGTGCGACTCATTCTGGAACTACCGGGCCAAGCCACACCGATCGATTGTACGGTCCAGATCTCCAAGCCTGATTCTGATCCGCCAGTCATTTGGACCAGTCCTGCGCCTCTCAGGTCAACCCCTGCTACGGGGGGACAGGTAGTCACTGTTGACTTCGAGTCTACCATCTTAAGTACTGGGGACTACATCGCGCACGCTCTGGGTCCAGACGGTCAGATACGCGAGTCTTACGTCTTTCAGGCACGGTAGGACTACTGATGATGAAAATGAAGCTGTCCCTTGCTCTCTTGGCTGCCTCGGTGGGTTGGACTCAAGGCTACATTCCCGTAGTGATCGACGTCGGCGGAAACCAGTTGGTGGGACGGCCGTTCTTCATTGCCACGGAACCTTCCAAGGCGGCTGGAATGGTCAAGCTCCAGTTGACAGTCTCTCCCACGGGGGCTGTGGTGAACGCGGAAGCTCGTAGCGGACCGGAAGACTTGCGCGAGAGCGCCTTGAACAGCGCCAGGCGCTGGCGATTCGTAGCTCAGTCTGATCAGGCAAGGGCGATCGAGGCTACCGTTTTCTTTGGCCCGCCGCCGTCGGAACCGCATGGACAAATGCGCGGCAGCTCGTTACGCCCGAACTTCACAGCCAAGTCGCGCGCGAAGTCAGGGGCGTTGACAAGTCTCTGTTCGTCACTTTCACTTATGGCACCACCCATCAGTTGGCGAAGGTAACGATCCAGGACAACCCGTTGCCGATCCCATACCCATCCCGGCTCTTACCACCCGTTCGCCAGCAATAAGACAGAAATTCGTTAACGAAGGGTGTAATGACCTCGCCCGGAGACTCATATAGCCTTGTGAGTTGAGTTTGGCCGGATTTTTGGTGCGAATCTGCACCCGCGCCAGACTCAACCAACTGAGGTGTATATGGAACGAAGCCTACAGAGTCTTGGATGTAAGTCTTTCATACTCAGTCTCATCGCGCTGTCGCTTCCGGCCCTTGCCCAAAATGGCGGAAGGTTCGAAGAAGCCAAGCGCATGGCGGTGAGCTACCTGGACAGCAATCAGTACGACCGTGCGGCGGGCAAGTTGGAAGAGGTCTGGGAACAGGACCAGACTGACCCGGCCGTGGCCGAATACCTGGGGATTGCCTATCTAAACGGAGACGACCGGCGCTACAACGCTGCGATCGAAGGAAAGGCTCAGAAGGCTCTCGAACAGGCCATTAAGCTTGGCGGAAAAGCGACCTTCCTGGTACGGCACCCGCACGGGGGCATCATTGGGCGGGTCAGCGGCGGCGACGCTCTGGATTACTGTGCCGGCAAGCTCTCCATCTCTCCCGGACGCGTGGTGTTCGTGATGAAGGCCCTGAAGGGGGCGGAAGATCATTCCTTCGAACTAAAGACTTCCGACATTCTTAAGATCAATACCCCCAACGCAGAGGGCAAGTTCACAATCAAGACCAAACCGAAAAACTATCCGTTTCAACCGCAAACCAAAAACAAGGCAGACAGCGATCTACTTCTGTCCCTGATCCGAGAGCACCTCGGAGTGGGAACGCAGTGAAAGGAAAAAAGATGGCCATCATAGGAAAAAGTTTTGCGAGTGTCTCGCTACTCGTGGCACTCTCGATCCCAGCTTTCGGTCAAAAACTCCCGTTCGTCGGCAAGAAATCAGACCCGGCAAAAGAAGCTGAGAAGAACGTGCTCCGGTACGAGAAACTGAAGCAGTACTCCCTCGACCGATATCGCGAGAACCTGGAATTTCGGGACGAAGTCGACCAGCGATACGAAGAATTGCTCCGGTCCCACAGCCAGCGGGCATACGCACGCAACACGGGAGTCTCTTCCTACATCGCCACGGTCCGTGAAGACCGGTGGCGCGTTCATGAGAATCTCTACGACAACCTGGTGGTCCAGGACCACATCAACCGGCTGGGTCAGCACCTGGTGCCGAAAGATTCGGAGCGGGCGTTCGCGTTCAAAGTCATTCCGGAGCCTATCCCGCTGGCCGAGACACTGTCCACGGGCACCATTTATATCTCCACCGGTCTGATCTCCGTGGTGGACTCGGAAGCGCAACTCGCCTATGTGCTGGCCCACGAAATGGCGCATGTCCAACTGGATCACTGGAAGGAAAGGGTGATGCTGGACTGCGGCCAGCAAGCTTACGCCGAGGATCAAGCCGCAAAATCGGCTCGCATCGGGATGTTCACCTCCTTGCTGGGAGCCGGACTGGGCGGGATATTCGGCGGAATTCCGGGAACGGGCATTGCCGGAAATCTGAATTCCGCGGTGAACGGCATGGCCCTGGGCGGCGCGATCGGCCAGTTCGCCGGCGCACTGCTGAATCGTCCGCTAATCGTAAGCTGGGACCAGGTAGAGGAAGACGCTGCGGATCAAATGGCCTTCAAGGCCGTTCTGGAAGCGTCATACGACGTGCGCGAGGTCCCCACGCTCTACGCCACCATGCAGAAGGCCGCAGCGCGCGACACGCGCATCGGGCTGGGCTTCTTGGGGAGCCGCCATCGCATCGAGCAGCGCATGGAGAAGGCCAAGGACCTGATCGCCAACGCCTACCAGGCGGATATTGCGGCGAAGTTGAAGACCGGCTTCCTGTCCACCACTGCGGAACACCGCAACCTGATGGCGGAACTTAAGCGCGACAACGGCATCATGGCCTATTACAACGACATGTTTGAGATGTCGCGATCGAATCTCGCCGATGCGGTGGCGATTCGCGACAACGACCCGGCCGCGCACTACTTCTACGCGAAGGTTCTGAAGCTGATCGGCCGCACGGTCGAGGACGACAGGCTGGCGCAGGCCGAATTCTACAAGGCCACAAAGTTCGACACCCGCGACGAGAATTTCGGATCGCACCTGCATTTGGCGCTCATGATGGCGCGCGATCGTAATGCCGACAAGGCCGAAATCACGAAGGAACTCGACTCTTACGTCAGCGATTATGCGCACTACAACGTAATGGACCGAGCCCTGCGCGCTTTTCCGCCGAATTTGGATTCGGTATACGAATACATGACGCTCTACGGCGATCCCGGCTGGCGTCCGAAGCCGCCGGATTTGAAGGACGTCGATCCGGCTTACCAGCAGATCAGTGACGGCGTCGCGGCGCGAGTTCCCGGGGCGCCTCAAGGCCCTGCGATGCGAGCCGACAATCCGGCAGAGCCGGGCAAAGGCACCACCGGAGTCGGCGGCAGACCGCCGGTGCCCGCTGAGCTCATGAACAGGATACCGGGCGGCCAAATCATCGCGCCGGTTCAGCAGATGAAGGACTCGGTTCAGCAGCAAACCCAGCAAATCAAGAAACAATGACGAAACGAACCACCCTGGCGCTTTGCGGACTGCTGATTCTGGGAGGGGCCTTCGCACAGGAGGCCCCTCTCCGCATGCAACTCCGTCTCCCCGATTTCTTCGACACTGCGTTCGAGGGCGCAAACTCGCTCGTCGAACTGCCTGACCGCCCCATCACCAAACTGCGGATCCTGCTGATGAAGGCCACCGAGCGGCATATCGTCACCGGCGCGGTGAATGTCTCCGTCAACGGCAAGGGCATCAGCAACATCATGGACAGCCGCAACGTTGAGGAAGGCAATCAGTTGACCCTCGATCAATCCACCCTCAACAAGCGCACCGACGACCTGTTCGATCCCCATGAGAACGCGATCGAAGTCGTGGCGTCGGACAACCGCGGACGCAAGTTTTATCAGAACTGGGTGCTGCGTACCGGCGGCAGCCAGAACGCCTACTTCGCGTACTCCGGCTCGGTGTCGCCCGACGATCCGCGCGGCGTTCCTCCCGATCTGGTGGTGGACGAGCCGCAAGCACCGCCGATTCTGAAGGTGGGGCAGGCCTCGGCGCGCATCACTCTCAGGGGAAGTTGCGGCTCCTCGCATCCAGCGACCGAGATCACGCTCGACCGCAAGCCATTCGCAAGAATTCAGAAGCAGGCTGATAGCTTTTCGCAATCCGTCGAGATCCGGCGCGACATGAAGGAACTGGTGCTGGAGGCTGTGGATGCCAAAGGCAATCGCCGCAGCGTCGTGATTCCCGTTGTAGTGCAGCAGAAGGAAGCTCCCAAGGTTCGGTTCGCGGGCGCCAAGTATGCGCTGATCGTCGGGATCTCGCGTTATGGCGATGCGAAGGATGCTCCGCCGCAGTTGGATGGCGCGGCCGCCCAGGCCGATGAGATGGCCCGCGAGTTGGAGCAGCAGGCTGGTTTCCGCAAGGAAAATATCCGCCTGATGCGCGACGACCAGGCGACTATGCCACAGTTACGCACCGGCTTCTACGATTTCGCCGCGAAAGCACAGGGCAACGACCTGCTGGTGGTCTACATTGCCGGCCGCGCACTCCACGATCCTCGCGAAGGCCACCGCGACCAGATGTATCTCGCTTCGTATGGCGCTCAACTGGGCCAGATCGATGCGACCGCACCCAGTTTCGAGAACCTCTCGGAGTGGCTGGACCGCTCCGTGCACTCGAATCACACATTCCTCATCTTCGACGTAGGGCATCCCGTGCCCACGGGGGGAGAGTGGAAATTCCCGGAAAGAAGCATGGTGAACAACCACCTGCTCAGCCTGTTCTCGGAACAGAAGGGCCGCGCCGTGCTGGTCTCCGGTTCGGCGGGCGAAGTGTCGATGGCGCGTCCGGGAGGCCAGGCGTCTTCGTTTGCCTATTGGACGAGCCGAGGGCTGGCCGGCGACGCCGACCTCAATCAGGATCACGTCGTGACCGCCGAAGAGCTGTTCCGTTTTGTCTCCGAGAAGGTGCGCGAAGAGAGCCAGGGCAATCAGAATCCCCGCTACCGTCTCTCCGCGGCCAACAATAATACGCCCCTGTCTGAGCTTTCCCGATAGACAGCCCATGAATGCGGCGTTCGGCCAAATCATACGCCGCGTCTGGCAACTTCGTGGCGCGAACACTCCTGTTCGCCGCGTCGACACTCTTGTCGACGCTTTTCTGATGCAGGCCCCACGTATCACGTGAGGGTAGACGGCAGCTCTCGAACTTACCTCGTGAGGCAGACTTGATGAACACCCGAAGAGCGTCGAGATGAGTCTCGACGCGGCAAACAGAAGTGTTTGCGCCACGACTGCCCGCGAAGATCTTCCTGTGGCACCCCCGCGGTATAATTCGAACCAAACTATGCCGCCTTATCGCACGCGGCGCGCGATTCTGCGTTCGTGCGCCGGATTCGCCGCCCTCGGTCTCCGTGCCCAAATCCCGCAAACCTCCGACCTGAGCCGCCTGCTCTCGCTCGCCGACTTCGAAACCGACGCCCATACCCGCGTCTCGCACGGCGCCTGGGAGCGAATCTCGGGTGCTGCGGCCGACGAGATCACACTGCGCTGGAATCGCGAAGCGTACGAGCACATCCGCCTGAAGCCGCGCATCCTCATCGACGTCTCTAAACTGGATACCCGCGTTACCCTCTTCGGACAGGAACTGCCCTATCCGATCCTGCTGGCGCCTACCGGCGGCCAGAAGCTCATCCATCCGGAAGGGGAACTCGCCGCCGCTCGCGGGGCGGCCGCGGCATCCGCCACCTATGTGATCAGCAGCAGCGCCTCCCTGCGCGTCGAAGATATCGCCCACAGCGCGAAAGGTCCGGTCTGGTTCCAACTCTACGTGCAGCGCGATCGCGGGTTCACGCGCGATCTGGTGCAGCGAGCCGAGGATTCGGGTTGTCGGGCGCTCTGCGTGACGGTCGACTCCCCCACCTTTGGCGCGCGCAATCGGGAGGACCGCGCCAAGGGCGAACTACCCGAGCGCGAACTGCCCAACTTGAAAGGCAAGGACTATCTCGACCCGACCCTCACCTGGAAGGACATCGACTGGCTGCGTTCGTTTGCGCGCCGGCCGGTGTTGTTGAAGGGTGTGCTCAATCCCGATGACGCAGCCACGGGCGTCAAGGCCGGCGTCGCGGGCATCATCGTCTCCAACCACGGCGCGCGGAATCTGGATACCGTGCCTGCTACTATCGACGCGCTCCCGCTGGTGGTGGAGAAGGTGCAGGGGCGCGTTCCGGTGCTGGTGGATGGCGGCATTCGACGCGGCACGGATGTGCTGAAGGCGCTGGCGCTGGGCGCGACGGCAGTGCAGATCGGACGGCCGTACCTGTGGGGCCTGGGTGTCGCCGGCGCGGAGGGCGTGGCGCGCGTGGTGGAGATTCTGCGCAGGGAATTTGAGATGGCGATGGCGCTGACGGGGCGTCCTACACTCGCCAGCATCGATCGAAGTGTATTGTGGTAATTAGGGTATCTGTATGGGCACTGGTCTACTCGTTTCAGAGCAGGAATACCTCACTACGACCTATGAGCCGGACTGCGAGTACGAAGACGGAGTTCTCATCGGGAGGAATGTAGGTAAAAAGAAGCACAGCCGTCTTCAAGCAGCATTTGCTGGATTTTTCTACCAGAGGAGGGAACTCTGGAACATCGAAGTATTCACGGAACAACGCCATCGAATTCGCAGCGGAAAGTATATGCTGCCCGACCTATGCGTCTTCCCGTCGCCATCGCCTGAAGAAGAGGTCTTCACCAGTCCGCCTCTAATATGGATCGAGATTCTTTCACCTGATGACAGGCTCATTCGCGTGAATGCGAGAATCAGGCAGATCCTCGCATTTGGTGTCGCCAACCTCTGGATCGTCGATCCCGACACGCTGGAGAGCGAGATTCACACTCCCCACGGCAGCGCCAAAGTAGAAGACGGCATCCTGCGGGTCGAAGGCACTCTCATCGAAGTGCCGCTTTTCAATCTGTAAACGGACGAACCCTCAATTTGTGATCCGCCTGTAGATCTCGAGATAGTCGTCAATCATCCGTCCTGCATCGAAACGGCGGACCGCCTCCTTCCGGCAATGCGTTCGCGACAGGGTTCCCACACGCGACACCGCTTCCGCCATCTGCTCCACGCTGTCTACGATGAACCCGGTGACCCCGTCCTCGAGGACTTCCGGAAGTGCACCCGCCCGGAATGCGACCACCGGCGTTCCGGAGCTGAGCGCTTCCATTGCTACCAGAGAGCTAGTCTCCGCCACCAGGCTGGGCACCAGCAGGCACTCCGCTCGAGACAGCATCAGCGCCTTCTGGTGCAGGTCCAACGGGCCTACATAGGTTCGTTCCGCGTCCAGCAGCGGCTTGACACACTTCTCGAAATACTCCTGGTGCGATGGGTAAGGATAAACAGGCCCCGCCACTGTCAGCCGGCGCTTCAAGCGATGCGCCACCTGAAGCGCGAGGTGAACGCCTTTTTCCGGGCAGATGCGGCCGAGCCACATTAGCGACCCGTCGGGTTCGCCCGCCATGAAGCGGCCAGTCGACACGCCATTCGGAATTACCGGCAGCGACCGCGAGGCAGGATTCGAACGGGCCTGCGTGCGCGACACGCAATTCATCACCAGGCCCGGTGGCCGCGCACCGTTGAATATCGGCGCCGGGTAGTAATTGATAGGCAGATGCAGCGTCGCCAGCATCGGCGTGTCGCACTCCGGCACATAATCGTGGAAGCCGAGCCCGTGAAAGTGAATGACGTCGACAGAATATTGTTGCAGCGCGGAGTGGATCGCCTCCTTGTAGTTTTCGCTCGACGCCTGCATGCCGGGAGTTTCGATCAGTTCGCCGGCGACGCGAGACCCGTGGCTGGCGATCACTACCGATTCGTGTCCTCTTTGCACCAGCCCAGCTTCCAGAATGGAGAGAATCTGCTCGGCGCCTCCCGCGAATGCGGTTCCCACCGGCATGGCTGAAAAGGCAACGCTCAACACACGCATGGAAGTCTTAATTCGTGAAATGCTCGTTCGGCAAGCTTTCGCCATTCCGCGGAATTCACTCCCCAGCTAAAGTGCTCGTAATATAGCGGCCCCTCGTGGGGCGCCTTGGCAAAGTCATATTGCGGCGCGCGGCGCAAAGGCTCGCGCTTCAAAGGAAACTGTCCGAGAATCCGTGACTGGCTGGCGTAGCAACTCAGAATTTCCCGTTTCCATTGGCTCTCGCGCTGGGAAAGGGGACGCGGCATTACGTCTTGGCCGTCGAGGAAGCACTCGCACTCCATCCCTCCCTCGCCGGAGTGATACCCCGCAAATTCCGCCACCGCGCAACGTTCTTTGCACAGCCATGTCGCGGCGTGAACAGCGGCAGCCGTAGCATCGTGATCAGGATGTCCTCCTTCGTACGCATGGGTAAACACCAGCGACGGCCGAAGCCAGTCCAAGATCTCCGCAAGGCGCTCGGCATGTTCGGCAATGTGAAAGCTGGCCTGCTGATCGGGACAGTCCAGGCACAAGGTGGCCTCGTCCGTTCCGCCAGCCGCCTCCAGGGCCTTCTGGAACTCACTGCGGCGCAGCGCGGCATACTCCTGCCAAGTGGAGCATCCGGCCAACCGGACGTCGTCCCCGGTTCGAGGAGCACCGTCCGTGACATGAATCACGGTGAACTGACGCCTCAATCTCGGCAGCAGAGCACCGATCCCGAGGATCTCATCGTCTGGGTGGGCAGCCACAATGGCGACGGACACGCCTCTCTGTGTGCAAGTACCTCTCCGCTGAAGGCACCATCACAATGGCGTACCGAGTGCTAAGCGCTCCGTTGACTCGCACCTCGCCTTGATAGAATAAAGGCAAAATGATTCAAACCCTATTTGGCTCTGTCGAGCAAGAGCCATCTCTGCTGGATAAGCTCAAAAATGGTGTTCAAAAGACCCGTGCCGGGCTGGTATCCGCTCTTGAAGACGCGCTGCAAGGTAAGAAGAAGATCGATTCCGACCTGCTTGACGAGCTCGAATACACGCTCATTTCGGCGGACATCGGAGTACGCACCACAGAGGAAATTCTCGACCGCATTCGCCAGAGAGTGCAGCGTCACCAATTGAATGATGCTAGCGAATTGAAGGGCCTCATCCGCGAGCACCTGCTCGAAATTCTCGCTGCCAGCGAGCGCACCCCGGCTTTTGTGAGGACGCCGCCGGCCGTCGTGCTGGTGGTGGGAGTCAACGGCGCAGGTAAGACCACGACCATCGGAAAGCTTGCCAATCGCTTCAAGAACGAGCAGCGCTCCGTCCTGCTTTGCGCCGCCGATACTTTCCGCGCCGCCGCCATCGAACAGCTCGAAATCTGGGGGGCGCGCACCGGTACCCCAGTCATCCGCCAAGGTCCGGGAAGCGATCCCAGCGCCGTACTTTTCGATGCGCTGAATGCGGCACGCGCCCGCAACACGGACTATGTAATCGTCGATACCGCCGGCCGCCTGCAAACCAAAGAAAATCTCATGGCGGAGTTGCAGAAGATGGATCGCACCGCCAAAAAGGTCATCTTCGACGCTCCTCACGAAGTCCTGTTGGTGCTGGACGCCACCACGGGACAGAACGGCCTCGAACAGGCGCGCAAATTCACCGAGACCTCAGGCGTAACCGGAATCGTTCTGACCAAGCTCGACGGTACCGCGAAGGGCGGCATCGTGGTGTCGATCGCGCGCGAGTTGAATCTGCCGATCCGCTACATCGGAGTCGGCGAAAAGATCGACGACCTGCTGCCGTTCGATCCCGAGAAATTCATTCAGTCCCTCTTTGAATAATGGACGCCTCGTTCATGCGCGAAGCGCTCGACCTGGCGCGCAAGGGTCGGGCACAGACGAGTCCCAACCCGATGGTCGGCGCCCTCGTGGTGAGTGACGGCCAGGTTTTGGGCCGCGGATTCCACCTTTATGCCGACAAGCGCCATGCCGAAGTCGTCGCCTTGGCGGAAGCGGGGGCCCGCGCCCGCGGCGCCACCGTCTACGTCACTCTGGAGCCGTGCTCGTTCCAGGGGCGCACGCCACCCTGCGCAGACGCACTGATCGAAGCAGGCGTCGCGCGCGTAGTAGCGCCGATCCCCGACCCCAACCCTAACGTCTCCGGAGAGGGATTCCGCAAGCTGCGCGCTGCCGGCATCGAAGTCGAAATGGCCGGTGAGTTCGCGGCCGAGGCCGAGAAACTCAACGAGCCCTTCTTCCATTTCATGCGCACCGGCCGCCCGCTGGTCACTCTCAAGACGGCCATCACGCTCGACGGCAAGATCTCCGCTCCCGACGACAATCGCGGCTGGATCACGAGCGAGCGCGCCCGTGCCCACGTGCAGCAGGTACGGCACGATCACGATGCGATCCTCACGGGCATCGGTACCGTGCTCGCGGACGACCCGCTGCTCACCGATCGGTCGGGCCTTCCCCGCGGCCGTCCTCTACTCCGTGTCGTAATGGATTCGCTGCTCCGCCTGCCGGTCGATTCTAAAATGGCACGTAGTGTGGCAGATAACGATCTCGTCCTGGTGGCGACATCCGCATCATCGCCCGAGCGTCGCAAGCTTTTCGAGTCGCGCGGAATTCGCGTGCTGGTATTCGATGGGCCCGGTGGCCGCGCCGATTTGCGAAGCGTCATCGAATGGCTCGGCCGCCAGCAATGCCTGTCGCTGATGATCGAAGCCGGCAGCAAGGTGAACTGGGCGGCACTCGAAAGCGCCTGCGTCGACCGGATCTTCTTCTACTACGGCCCGAAGATCCTGGGCGGCCTGGAAGCGCTGCCGCTCGCCGGCGGAATCGGCAGGCGCCGGCGGTCCGACGCGATCCGCGTTCACAAAATCACCATCCACCCCATTCCCCCCGATGAGTTCGCCGTAGAAGGGTACCTCGATGTTCACTGGGATCGTTGAAGAATTGGGGACCGTCGAATCGGTCCAAACGCGTTCCGCCGGCGCGCGCCTCAAAGTGCGGTGCTCCACCGTGATGCAGGACATGACCGAAGGCGCGAGCATCGCGGTCAATGGCGTTTGCCTCACCGCGGTAGACCTTCGGCCGGACTCCTTCTCCGCCGATCTCGCTCCGGAGACCCTCCGCCGCAGCAATCTGGGCGACCTTCGCGCGGGATCGCGCGTCAATCTCGAGCGGCCTCTCTCGCCGACCGGCCGTCTGAGCGGCCACATCGTTCAGGGACACGTCGATGGCACCGGAGAGTTCCTTTCGCTTGAAGAACTGGGCGACGAGAACTGGTGGCTCAACATCCGCGTCCCGGCTGAGCTAGATCCGTTCCTGGTCTTCAAGGGCTCCATCGCCATCGACGGCATCAGTCTGACCATCGCGGCTCTGGAAGGCGACCAGCTTTCCGTGACGATCATCCCGCACACCTATCGGAACACCACGCTCGCCGGATACCGCGCCGGTGCGCGCCTTAACTTGGAATGCGACATTCTGGCCAAGCACGTCGAAAAACTCTTGAGGAAACTGGAAGTCAAGAGTCCGCTCACGGTCGAGAAACTGCGTGAGCAGGGATACTGAGCGGGTCTGTGCTGATTCAGCGTGAAATGGAGAGCGGGCGTTCTCTGTTAGCGGGTTAAATCTCGAGGGCGCAGTTTGGGCGAATCGGCCCCAGTTGGTCAGCGGCGCGCAGTCTAATATAGCGATGGATTCTGGACCGAATCGATGCCGATCGGCAGCGTGCAACTCGAGCTGCAGACTGCCTACCGTTTCGCGCTGACGAACACCTTGGAAAAGATCGTTGCTCGATTTCCGTTCCTGGCGGCAAATAGCTGCGCAATTGCGGGCCGTTAACTGGGCCTGAAGTGTCGCTATGCCAGGCTTCCAATGAAAGCGTTCATCTCGCGAATTACATCCTCTTCGTTCGAGAAGAACACTTCGTGCCGAGCCCGCGGCAGGCGTACCACCCGCGCAGAAGGCACTCCAGCCTCGAATGCCTTGGCCTGTGCCTCGGTGGTAATCGCAATTCGGGCTTCGAATGCCGCTCGTTCGGCGGGATCACCGGGTAGGTCTTCAAAATTGGGCGGAAGCGCGTAGATGGCAAGAATTGGAACGGGAATGTGTGTGTACTTTTTTCTCCCCGCATGGATTGCCGAAATCGCCGGGGGAAGTTTGCCCTCCACTTGCTGCGCATACGCAGCCAAAAGCGCAGCGGGAGCCGCCTCCAGATATTTCTGTCTTTCCCGCAGGACCCTTTCCAACCTTGGGAGATCTGTCTCCAGCAATTCCTGAATCAGCGGTCGCGTATCCTGCAGGACCTTCGATTGCATCTCTTCGAGCTTCCGTCTCGATTCGATCAGTTCGATGTTCAGGTCGCCAAGGAAGGTGTCGTAGTACGCATATGAATAGGCGGCGTCCAGGTATACCAATCCAGCTACTTTGTCGGGATGGCGGGACCCGACCGAGCTAAGCTCTTGGCCCGCGATGGAACTCCCAACCAACACCGGGCGATTCACGTTCAATGCGGCAAGAACTGCGAGCACGTCGTCACCGAGCCGGTCGGCCGAGTAGCCCGAGGGAGGAACACTGGAAGCTCCAAAGCCGCGCCGCGTGATGCCGAAGACATGGTAGGAAGACGTGAGTCTGACAGCAAACTTGTCGAACGTGTGAGCGTTGGCTCCAAGGCCCGCCAACAGGACCACAGGCCGTCCGGAGCCGCCCCAGTCAACCACTTCCAACTCTACGCCATCTTCCACTTCCACGAACTGCACGTGATAAGAAGCGGGCGCGGCCAGCCAGGCGGATTCCTTCGTTGCGCGCTGGAGTTCGAGCGACAGCGATTTCCCTTGCGTCCAGGTTCCGGCGATGGAGTTAGCGTCGGCACTGATGGTCCCCTCATAACCGCCCTGAATTGCTTTGATAGCCAACTTGAGGGAGTGGCCTTCGAGGACCACAGAGTCGATCGGAATCGGCTGCGCGGTCTGATCGATGGGATGGAACGTGGCTTTCCATCCACCGTCGCCTGCAGCAGCAATGCGCACGACCAAACGACGCTTCTTTTCGCCGATCAGGCCCTGCCAATCTCCGGCAATGCCTCGCTGTCCCTCCAGGCACACCTCCGTTTCGGACTCCATGCTTCCCTCCTCGTGTACGTTTGACACCAGCGGACGATTGGAAGTTCCGCTTCTGCACCAACGTTCCTCTGGTCTCTGACTGTTCGGCGGAAGCGGGAACGGCAGCGCTGTCGGAAACCGCCGCCGGGCGGGATAAGAGAGGGCATCCATAGAATGGCCCACCTGCCGTTTGGCCGCATCACGCCAGGCGCTGATCTGGCTGACGAGAGGATGAATCCCTGCCTGACATGTGCCAACGAACAGACAAATGAGCCGACGCTTGCCGGCGCGCCCTGTTTGCAAATCAGCGGACAGGTCCGCTGCAGGCGGTGTGCCGATCGCTATCGGGTCTCGAAGAATTCGATCGCGCGAGGGAGGTCGGCGTAGCGGTAGAGAATATAGTCCGGCTCGGTTTCCGGAGATCCACCGGGGTTGCCGTTAGGGCAGAACAGAATCGTCTTCATCCCAACTTTCCGCGCGCCTGCGACGTCGCGGAAGCGGTCGTTTCCAACGAAAATCGCCTCCTCCGGGCCGACCTGCAATTCATCCAAGGCCGCCCGGAAAAGGCGAGGGTCCGGCTTGCGATATCCGTAATCACCCGAGATGATGATGGGCGCGAAGAAGCCAGCGAGGCCCACGGCTCGAAGTTCGGGGAGTCCGTAGGCACTCTGCGCATCGGAAACCACTGCCAGCCGATGACTGGTTTTCAATTGCGTCAGAGCCTCCTGTATCTGCGGAAATGCCACCAGCCGTTTACGAGAAATCCCGCGCTGCAGCTCGGCAAGAAACAGAGGCATCTGCTGGAGCTTCTCTGGACCGAGAGACCGGGTGTAATCGGTGGCATACCTGTGCAACACTTGGTGCCAAATCGCGACTACATCGAACTCGGGGTAAGTTTCCGTGGTCGCCGCAAACTGCTCCTTCATGATCTGGAAGTACAAGTCGCGCACTTCACCACGGTGCAATGCGATGCCCTGATAGGTAAGAAAGTGGGCGATGGCACGATAAGCCTCCTCCATCCACTCATCGGTCTCAATATCGATCAGAGTTCCATTGACATCGAAGAGCAAAGCGCGCACTTTCATCACGGTGTTCGCAAAGTGACTTTAGCTTCTTCCACCAGACGCTGGCACTGGGGCCGGCTGACCCAGGAGTTTCGGGCAATGCGCAGGAGGGTAAGAGCCATCTGGAAGGGCAAGCGTCCAGTGATCGAACGGAAGGCTCGTCCGCGGTCGGGGAAGTGACAGGCGTATTCCCACAGAAAGTGACCGATGAAGGGCTCGGCGCTGTGCTTGTTCCCTGCTTGCAGGAAGTAGTGCTGCAACTCTCCGGCAATCCGTCCGAGATCGAATACGCGGTCGGCGCGCTTCATCCGTTCCAGATCGATCGCGATTACGCTAAGGCCCCGGCCGAAGAGCAAATTGCTGGGAGTGGCATCGCCGTGAACGAACACCTCGTTATCCTCCCACATGCGCGGCTTCTTCCGCCAGAGGTCGCGCAACCAATACAATTCGTCCGCGTCCCACCCCCCGATCAACTGTTTGACTCGCAACTTCTGAACGAGCCGGTCCAGGTAGGCACAGTCCTGCTGGAAATCCACTGTCGAGGCAGGGTTGGCGGTGCGGTTATGTAGGGTTGCCAGGAAGTACGCCAGAGCGGTTAACTTTTCGAAAAGTGCCTGGGAATGCCCATATTGGATCGCCTCGTTGATGAAAGCTCCTAACGGGACGCCCGTGGCAAATTCCTCCACCAGGATGTTATTGAGGGATGCATTGGCGCCCAACGGACGGACGACGTGATGTGGGTAACCCGCCAGACCGTAGCCGCGGAGGATCTGCAGATTGTCGAACTCCTGGCACATGCGCTGGGTACCGCCATCCGCATGGTGGCTGCGTTTCAGAAAGAACTTCCCGACTACTTTGGCGCCGCTGTGGCGCTCCTCATAGAGATAGACCTTGCTGGCCTTCATGCTAAAGACGCGGAACTCAGCCGCGCTGTTGCGGACACCTATTTGAGGCAGGACATCCTGGACCAAATATGGATGTACGGGGTCCTGGCAGGATAGATGTCCAACGTATTGTCTTGACACACGCACACCCCTCAGTCGAAGTCACCGGCGTGCAAGATCAAGACAGGATGGGAGCAAGCGCGTAGCCGGCTGACATTTCAATTACAACGGCGTGGTGGAATTGTAACACAATCGAAACATTCAGGGCCAATCTGAAAGCTGGCGTTGATCTCGATACCCCGTTCCCCATGGACGGAGCGCGGGTATGACGGGTGCGACGAATCGATCCAGCACATTCAGAAGCGGCGATGCAGGGGAATCAACGGCAATCGCCGATGATCGAAAAGTTGACGCGCGCCGCGGCGCAGCAGATCATGCACAGTACGCAATAGCGGGCACGCATCACGATCCACCCGTAGAGACGGGATTACAGCGGCTTCGGGCACGCGTCTGACTTAGTGCATCGTTTCGTGAGGGTGAGAAGCTGTGAAAACTCCGGACATCGCTTGCTGACGCGCGCGGCTTGCAAGCGCACATATCCCGCGAGGGGTAACACGAGCCACGACCGTAAAGGGAGTGTTTTCGGGCGATCGGACATCGCTTTGCTTACGCGCGAGGCTCGCACGAAGTGGGCCGGACCGTTGCGGCCACCCGGCAAAACGCTGGAAGTTTCTGGTATACGGCCTGTTGCTCCGGGTTGAGCCTGGGACGGGTGAAAGCACCGGCCGCCACGGTCTCGACTTTGTCAATTGTAGTCGCAGGCAGCGAGCGTTTGGATAGACCGTCGCAGTCAGCGCCGAAAGCCGTGGACGCGGCAACCAGAAGCACAAGGATGAAAGCGCTGGGCACGGGCCCTCCGCACGATAGTATATACGAGCCCGCAGCCCAACCCTGGCCTTCGCTACGCACCCACGAGAAATCGCAAAATCCACCGGGCGCGTTGTCCGAAGGGAGGACGCAGCAGACTCAGCGGGCTCCATTGAGCCTGTATAAAAACTCCCTGCGTGTGGGAAAAAGCTTCGAATCCGTGAAAGCCGTGATAGCGTCCCATGCCGCTCGGACCCACTCCACCGAATGGCAGATTCGACTGACCTACGTGAAAGATGCAATCGTTGATGGTCACTCCGCCGGCCGCCGTCTCGCGCAATACCTTACGAACACGCGGCCCGCTGCCATCGAAGTAGTACAGGGCTAGCGGATGCGGGCGCGCATTCAAATAGGCAATCGCCTCATCCAACTCGCGATACCACACCACCGGCAGGATAGGACCGAAAATCTCTTCCTGTGTCGCCTGCATCGAGTCATTCATGTTCCATAAGAGAGTAGGAGGGAAGACTCGATTAGCGGAAGAACACTCTTCCTTCGCGGGATTGATCTGCAGACACTCGGCACCTTTCTGGCGTGCGTCGTCCACCAGCGCAGTGAGCCGCAGATAATGCCGCTCATTGATGATCCGCGTGTAATCACGAGTGTCCACCAGGCGCGGGTACAGTCCCTCAACTGCCTTTCGGAACTCCCGGCAGAAGCGGTCGTGGTGCTCCCGCGGCAGCAGCAGGTAATCTGGCGCTACGCAGGTCTGACCCGCATTGTAGAGTTTACCCATCGCCAGCCGGACGGCGGCGCGCCGCAGCGAGTAGCTCGCGTGAACGACTGCGGGGCTCTTACCTCCCAGTTCCAGGGTCACTGGGGTGAGGTGCTCGCTGGCGGCGCTCATCACCTGTTTGCCCACGCGCGTCGAGCCCGTGAACAGGAGGTGATCGAACGGAAGGTTGGAGAACTCCACGGCGGCTTCGGGACCGCCCCGCTCCACCGTCACATACGACGGCGAGAAAAGCTCCGCCAGAATCGATTCCGTCAGTTCCGAGGTAGCCGGCGCGAACTCGGAGAGCTTGAGCATGGCATGATTGCCTGCCGCTAACGCACCTACCAGCGGCCCCAAACTCAGAAAGAGAGGATAATTCCAAGGTGAGATGATGCCCACCACCCCGAGCGGACGGTAGATCACTCTCGCGCGGCCAGGCCAGAACTGCCAACTCACCGGCGCACGGCTGGGCTCCATCCATCCTCGCAGATGGCGTATCGCGTGGCGGATCTCATTTAAGACCGGAAACAACTCCAGTGTCAGGGTTTCTTCCGCCGCGCGTACGCCGAAGTCCTGGGAAATGGCGTCGATGATCTGAGTCTTGTGCTTGAGTAATGACTGCTCCAGGCGGCGCAGGGCATCCAGACGCTCGTCATATCCTGGTAAGCGTTTCTGAAATGCCGCCCGCTGCGCGTCGAAACGCGCCCGCAATCCAGGCATGCTTCATTGTCGCGCGCCTCACCCGGTTGCGGGCAAATCTTACCAGCCCGTCGTTACTTGTCCTTCTTCGGGCCGGGGTCCTTCACGGGCGTGCCCTGCTGGTCGTCCGTGCTGCGGTCGGCAGAGCGATTGGCTTCGGAGTACGTCACGCTGGGATGTTCCGCTTCCAGGCGCGCCTGACGAGCGTCGGCGATATCCTTATTGCGTTGAAACGCAATGGCTTCGCGCATATCCTCGCTCATGGCTGGTTCCGTTTGTTTCACGCTGGCGGAGGGCTTCGGCTTCGACGTTTGCGTTTGCGCCCCGGCCAGTGGGACGAAAATCAGACCTGCCCCCATCAGTGCGACCAAGAGTCTCGGTTTCATGCCTACCTCCAGATGTGAGTTTTGCATCAGAAAGGCCAGTGTGAATTAGCGCACCACCGAAGGAGACGCAGCCGAACGGCCCCACCGTCGCGTGGAACGACCGCGGAACTCAATATGATCTGTTGCCTTTTACGACAACCTGGCGTATCCTTGAATTTAGTACTTCAAGATCTTAATACTATAAATAGATCACCTCTGAAAGGAGGAACGTACAATGTTTTGGGTTTTCCTTCTCCTGGCACAAGCTGCCGCCCCACAGCAGAACGCCGTCCAATCGCAGATCGAGCGAGGTCAAGCGCTGTTCTTCGACGCCGAGAATGGGTGCGGCAACTGTCACGCCTTGAAAGGCAAGGGTACAGCCGTGGGACCTGACCTGAAGGGCATCGCCCGGCTCAGCCCAGCTGGTATCGTGACTGCCATCCGCTCCACGGTAACGCAGTACGTCCAAACGGCGAAAGTCAAAGGCGCGGGCTCGTTCCCCGCCATGCCGCCCGCCGGAACTGATAAAAGCGTCAAGATCTATGACTTGTCGAAGATGCCTCCCGAGGCCCATGATGTGGATCGTGACGACATTTCGTTGAGCCCCAACAACAACTGGAAGCACCCGCCCAGCCTCCACAAGTTCACCGACGCCCAACTGGCCGACGTGATCTGCTATATCCGCTACGCCGGTGCCGGAACCAAGGCTGCGGTCGATCCAGAAGATATGAAGTAAGGCTCGCCCCGAGCGCCTCCTCTCTCCATTACGATGTAGGTGAGTGCTGCTCCGACGAGAGATTCCCAACCGGTCAATCGCCGCCATCGGCTTTCTCGCCGCGACCTTGTTGTCAGGCGCGGACACACCCCGTGAGGAGATCTGGCGCTTCGATCGAATCGATCAAATCGGCGGACATCCGGTAACGGTCCTCGGACATCCGCGCGTGATCGATACCCCGCAGGGCAAAGCGATCGCGTTCAACGGCCAAGATGACGCACTCCTGGTAGACGTTCATCCGCTCGCGGGCGCCGGGTCCTTCACGTGGGAAGTCGTCTTTCGCCCCGATGCGGATGGCGCCCTCGAACAGCGCTTCTTTCACTTGCAGGAGCGCGACCCCAGCACAGGACAGGATACGCAGAGCCGCATGCTCTTGGAGATCCGCATCGTCAACGGCGGCTGGGCTCTCGACGGCTTCGTGCGGTCGGGCGTCGATTCGAAAACACTGCTCGACCGCGAGAAACTGCACTCACTCGATGCCTGGCACCATGCCGCGTTGGTCTACGACGGACGCGATCTCCGCAATTACGTCGATGGGGTGCTCCAGGGGTCCGCGCCGTTCCACATGACACCACAAGCCGCCGGTCATAGTTCGATCGGCGTGCGCATCAATCGCGTGAACTACTTCAAAGGCGCCATCCGTGTGGCCAGGATGACGCCGCGCGCACTCACTCCCGAGGAATTTCTGAAATAATCGAACCCGCGCGTGGGATAATTTCTGACGTGCTCGTCTGCCGCATTACCGGCCTGCTGCTGTTGGCATCGGCCCTGGCCGCAGGGCCGGCCACATCCGAGCGGGAAGAGTTCCTGTTCGTCCTGAACCCGCCGCCCGGACCGACGTTTCAGGGTGCGATTCAAGTCTTATGGATTCCCGCGACCGTTCAACCTCATTGCCTCGGAAAAACGCACGACCAATGCTCCGCGATCGACTATTGTATCCGCACTACGAATCGGAACGTCTCGCAATGCCGCAACCTCGCCGTCGACGTGAGCCGCATTCCGAAATACCCGGCCGGCAGTTATCCCGCCCGCGTTCTCTCCGTGACCTACTTCCGGGCAGCAGACACCATCAAGAACTTTAGCAAGCTGCTTCAGTACGTGGACGCCAGTCCCAAATCGGAATTCGATCGGCTCTCCCTCAAGTCGCGCATCAAAGCGCGGATCCGGGTAAAACGCTCGGCGGACGACGACGATTTCGAATTACTCGAAGTCCTCGCCGTCCCGCCGTTGTAAACATTTCTCACCTCATCAATTCTTCTATCAGCGACTTCAGCAGCGGATAGTTATCGGGTCCAGGGCCAGCGAAGGGATACCGCCGGCTGCCCCGGCTCAGGTAAAGCGTCGGAGTCTGTCCAACGCGCTGGGCCATTGCCAAGTCCACGTCCTGCTGCACCAATGCCAGTGTGGCGGGCGACTGCGCCAATTCCTTCACCTTCATTTGTTCGGCCGGGCTCAGCGCCACCGACACTGTCTCCCACACCTTGCCGCTCGCGCCCCAATCCGCCTGGTTGCGGAACAGCACGTCCACCACCGGCTGATATTTCCCGATTTCCGCTGCGGCCGTCGCATAGTTGGCCGCTTCCCTCGAATAAGGATGCATGGTCAAGGGAAATTCGTGGCTCACCAGGTACGCCTTGCCCGTCGTGATGTATTGCTGAATTAATACCGGCAGCACCGCCTCGTGAAAGGCCTTGCAGCCCGGGCACTGAAAATCGGAGTAGAGCTCAATTCGTATGGGAGCCGCGGGATTTCCGATCGTCTTAGCCTTCTCCACATCCTGCGCCGCCAGCGCTACGCCTTCGTGCGCGGTGGATTTCTCATCGCCTGCCGGCACGAACGCCACCTGAATGTAGTCCGTCACCTTCTGGCCATTGCCCGGATTTTCCAGCACGTCCACCGCGATCGTCTGCCCGCTCTTGAAGGTCTGCGCCGGGAAGCGCGGCAGCCCGACCGAGCGATATTCGGCGGCGGCGTACTTCGCGGGTAATTGATTGCCCCGCAAACTCAGCGGCTGGAACTTCACGATGGCAGCGTGGCTCTGTCCTACCGGCTCCACCACCAGGTCATACCCGAAGTACGTATGCGTGACCGGGTCGGTAAAGAAGCGATGAAATACCGTGGGCCCCGATCCTTCCGTATGACTGGCGTCGGTCTGAATTTTGATGTGCTGCCCTGGAGTGAGCGGCGGGCGTGCCACTGCTGTGTAGCTGAATTTCCAGCTATTCCCCCCGATGTTGCTCCCCTCGCTGAAGGCGCCCGGCTGGTTCACCGCCACGGCCGTGCTCGCGGCTGCCAGCACACAGGTCAGAAACTTTGTCTTATTGATCATCGTCCATGCTCCTCACCACGCGCGGGCGAATCTCCCGCACAGGCTGTAGTTCGTTAAATGTCAGTCCAGGCCCTTGGGAAGGCGCCGGACAATCTTTGTACACCACGCGCTCCAACACTTCTGATCCGGAATCGCGCGGCGCCGGCACCGCGCGCGACGCCAGCAGCGTGTGGTCGGCAAGCGCGCCGCTCAACACCAGCGCGATGCCGGCCAGCACATTGCGCCACCGCAAAGAACCGGCCCATGCCACCGGCCCCCACCAGCGACGCCACCAGGAGACCGATTGCCCACCGGTCTGTTGCTGGTAGGCCCGCATCACGCGCGCATCGAACGCCGGGGAAACTTCCGGCGGCTCCGCCTTCGCCTGACGCAGCAGTTCGTTCAGTTGATCGTCATTCAGCGGGTTCATCGCAAACTCCCCTTCGGACGGGCCTTGGCTTGATTCCACAAAGGCGCCAGAATCCGGCGAAGCCGCGCCCGCGCCCGATGCAGCCGCGACTTCACCGTCCCTGTATCGCACCCGGACATCGCCGCAATCGTCTCCAGCGACATCTCTTCGAATTCGAACAGCACCACAGCCTCCCGTTGCAGCTCGGGTAGCCCGGCAATGGCATCCTGCACAGCCTTCGCGACTGTGCCGCCTTCGCTCCCCGGCAGGACGATGCTAAGCTGCTCGGGATCTGCCTCTGGATCATCATCGAGCGGGACTTCGCGGCCGCTCGCCTGCCATCGCTGGCGAACGAGGTTGCGGACGGTTCCGCAAAGGTATTGGCGCAACGTTCCGCGCCGGAAGTCGAAGCGCCCCGGATGGCGGACCGCTCCCAGGAAGCACTCCTGTGCCAGGTCTTCCGCCACGTCGAGCGCGCCGGTCAGCCGATACGCCAGGCGAAATATGGCGTCGCGATGTGCTTCGAAAAGCACCCGAAACGCCTCGGTTTCCCCCTCCGCGGCTCGTCTGAGGAGCCTGGTTTCCTGATCGCCTGACATCCCGTCCTACATGCTATTCATTGAGACCCCCGAAAAGATACGGGTAGCTTGCTCGCGCCCGCAAAATATTGCGAGACCTTTTGACTGGTATTCGTAGCCGGTTCCTGGGTCTGGGCCGCCCCTCAAATGCTCAACTGCGCGGGCGTCCTCCTCCGCGCCAATTCCCAATCGAATGCCACCCGTGATACAAATACCGCAGTGAACAGATTCGTGACCAACCCAATTACCAAAGTCACCGCGAATCCTCGCACCGCAGGCGTCCCGAACAGGAACAGAAAGGCACATGAGACCACCGTAGTGACATGCGTATCCACCAAGGTCCCAAAGGCCTTCGTGAATCCCGCCGCGACTGCCGCCGCGGCACTCTTCCCTGCCCGCAGTTCCTCACGAATCCTCTCAAAGATCAGAACGTTGCTGTCCACCGCCATGCCGATCGTCAGCACGACCCCGGCGATTCCCGGCAGCGTCAATACTGCCCCGAACCACGAAAGCGCCGCCAGCAGTAGCACGCCGTTCAACACCAGCGCCAACGTGGCGTTCGCGCCAGCCCAGCGGTAGTACAGCAGCATCGCCGCGACCACCGCCGCCAGTCCGGCCGCCGACGCCGCAACACCGTGGCGAATCGAGTCCGCTCCCAACGACGGTGCCACTGTTCGCTCCTGCAGCACCTCGACCCCCGCCGGCAATGCGCCCGACCGGAGATTGGCCGCCAGATCCTGGGCCTCCTCCAGCGTCCCTGCGCCCCGAATCTGGCCGGTATCGCGGATCACGTCCTCAATCACGGGAGCGCTCAACACCTGACGGTCCAACACGATCGCGGCTCGCTTGCCGATGTTCGCTTGCGTGTATGCCTCGAACCGCCGGGCGGCTTCCTGACTGAGCGTAAAGGTGGTCACCGGACGTGACCAATCGTTGGCACTGACCCGCGCGTCCCGCAGATCGGCCCCGCGAATCACCGGCAGACCGCTCACCAGATACCAGGCGCGGCTGGGCTCCCCCGGACCCGCGGGCTGCACCGGAAACAACTGCGTACCCAACGGAAGCACGCCGCCGTGTTGAGCCCTGGCTTCTTCCGCACTCGAATAAGGGCCGCCCTGAACGGCATACCACTCCAGAACGGTAGGACTCTCCAACGCCCGCCGGATGCGCGCCGGATCATTCACATCGGGCAATTGCACCAGCAGTTCGTCGCCCCGGCTTCCATACGACTGCACACTCGATTCGGAAAGGCCGAACGCATTGATCCGGCGGTCGAGCACGTGCCGCGTCTGTTCCACGATTCCGGCACGCTGGGCTGGCGGCACATCCTCTACCTTGACGCGCAAGATGAAGCTCACGCCGCCGCGCAGGTCGAGTCCCAGGCGAATATTGCGACGCAGGTGATCTCGCATGACACTCGGGGACCATGGCAGTCCGACCACACTGTAGAGGCATACCACCACGATCGCCAAAATCAGAAGAGTCTGCTTGAAGAGGCGGTTCATCGGACACCTCCCGACCAACGGTCCCACGCCACCAGAATCGGGCTGGCCACGAAGATGGAGGAGTATGTCCCGACGATGATGCCCGCCACGAGCGCCAGCGAGAATCCGTTGAGCACCGGCCCGCCGAACGCCAGCAGGGCGAGCGCCGTCAATAAAGTCAGACCGGACGACAACGCCGTCCGGCTGAGCGTCTGATTGATGCTCAGGTTCACCACCGCGCGAAGCGGCTCGCGAGGCATCCGCTTGCGGTTGTCGCGGATACGGTCGAAGACCACAATCGTATCGTTCATCGAATACCCGATCAGCGTGAGCAGCGCCGCCACCACCGTCAACGAGATCTCTTTGCCGGCGAGCGAGAATAGCCCAACAGTAAGAAACGTGTCGTGAACAACGGCGATCACCGCCGCTGCGCCGTAGATCCAGCGGAATCTCCACGCCAGATAAGCCAGCATCCCGGCCGATGCGCTGGCGGTCGCCAGTAACGCCTGATGCCGCAGATCGGCTCCGATCTGCGGACCGATCGCTTCAAAGCTGCCCAGCTTGTAGCTGCCGTGCACTTCCGCCAACCCGCTAATGATCGCCTCGCGGATCGCAGTAAGATTTTCCGTCTCTTCAATCTGCGTAGAAATCAACAGTTCATTCGACCCGGTCAGATCGTGGGCCTCCACCACGGACACACCTGGCACTCGCGGCGAGATCGCCGCCCGGATCTCAGCGATCGGAGGCGTCCCCGCCCACTGCACATCCATGACGGCGCCTCCGCGGAATTCGACTCCGTAGCGAGGTCCGCCTTTCAGAATGAGGCTGGCCAAGCCAGCCACGGTCAACAGCAGGGAGGCCGCGATGAACAGACGCTGCCTGCCGAGAAAGTCAAAACGAGTATCTTTGAATAACTCCATATGATTGCTCCTTTTTACCGTCTCGACCCGTCGTCGAGACTTTCGGGTACACACCAGATGCGGCGTCAACGGCCGAGAAAGGTCGCTTGCTGACGCGCGCGGCTCGTAATTGAGCAGAGTTCGCTTGCTGACGCGCGCGGCTCGTAATTGAGCAGAGCTTCGCTTGCCGACGCGCGCGGCTCGTAATTGGCGGGCTCGCAAGCACACGTATCCTCGCGAAGGTATGTGGGTAGCTCTACGAGCCGCGACCGTGAGGAAGCGGACCGGCTGACTTTTGGCACTCTGCGGGAACTTCAGGAGCGATCAGGAGGAGGACGACGATACAGGGGACTAAACTCAAGTACGATGAGGCGTGTTCGAGCTTCCCCGCCCTGCCAGGCCTCGCAGCGCGAGGCAAAACCGGAAGACGTGCCCGCGACTACGGCCGGCGAGTGCGTGTCAAACGAAGCCTTCACGAGCTTCAATTCGCGGCCCGCATCCAATTCCAGCGCGGCCGGCACCGCGGGAGTCGTGAGGTAATGTGCCGAGATCTTCCCGGCATTCGCCTGCCGGTGGGCCATTGCAGTCGTGGTCAGTGCCACGACCGCACACACTCCCAGGAACATCTTCAGCAAAGGAGAGTCGGCAGCGATTCGATAGATGCTACGTAGACGGCCCATACGGCAGCTATGTTGATCGTAAGATCGATTCTCCCTTCTGTCAATGGAACTGTCGCGTAGTAAGCTGGGGTGTTCATGAATGAATTCCGACTGATCACGCTCGACCCCGGACATTTCCATGCCGCCCTCATCCAGAAAGAGATGTACACAGGCGTCGCCAATCGTGTGGCCGTGTATGCACCGTTGGGACCGGACCTGATCGAGCACCTGCACCGCATCGCGCGTTTCAATCTTCGCCCGGAGCATCCCACCTCATGGGAATTGGATGTTCACACCGGGCCCGATTCGCTCGATCGAATGTTGCGCGAGCGCCCCGGGAACATCGTCGTGCTCTCCGGCCGCAACCGTCCCAAGATCCACAGCATCGTTCGCGCACTGGACGCAGGATTTCATGTGCTTGCCGATAAGCCCTGGATCATCGAAAACGTCGATCTGCCGTGGCTCGAGAAGGCCATGGCGATCGCCCGCAACCGAGGCCTGGTAGCCTACGACATCATGACGGAGCGCTTCGAAATTACCTCGATGTTGCAGCGCGAACTGGTCAATGATCCGGACATCTTCGGCACCATCGAACCGGGCACGGCCGACGAGCCATCCGTCCACATGGAAAGCGTCCACCACATTCTGAAGCTCGTGGCGGGACAACCAAATCTCCGGCCGCCATGGTTCTTCGATGTGAACGAGCAGGGAGAGGCGTTAGCGGACGTCGGTACGCACCTGGTGGACTTGGTCCAGTGGACGCTATTTCCGGAATCCTCGATCGACTACCGCAGCGACCTGGCAGTCTTGTCCGCTTCGGGCTGGCCGACGCCGATCACCTCCGAGCAGTTCGGGCAAGTGACCGGCACTCCGGGCGCCGCCGTCGACTACCGCTGCAATACCAGAGTCACGTACCAGATTCGCGGAATCCACGTAAAGCTTGACGTCCTGTGGCGCTGGGAGGCGCCTCCCGGTACCGGAGACACGCACCATGCGGTGTATCGCGGATCGAAGTCGCGAATCGAAGTTCGGCAGGGGCCAGACGAGAAGTATCGCCCGGAACTCTACGTGGTGACGGCCGAATCCGCCGTCCGCAGGGCGCTCGCCCACAGCATTGCGAAACTGGCGCATCGCTACCCGGGGATCGCGCTCGAAGAGCGGAAGACCGAGGTGTGGGTGACTATTCCCGATGTCTACCGCGTCGGCCACGAGGCGCACTTCGCTCAAGTGACGAACCAGTTTTTCGAGTATCTGCGTCAACCACACTCGGTGCCCGCGTGGGAGGACGCCTACATGCTGGCGAAGTACTACGTCAGCACCAAGGGAGTCGAAGTAAGCCGCATGCCTAGCGCCCAATGACTACGCCGACCGAGGCCGGTTGCACGTCCAGCTTGTCGATGTGATGTCCTAGCTCGAATGGGCGTCCAATGGCGGCGTCCGGATATGCCGGCAGCAGGAAGTTCTGGATCAGAAAGTCGAGCGTCTTACCGTCAATCGCGACGCCGGAGATTTCCACTTTCTGCACATCCACCGTGGCGCGGCCTCTGGCGGAGCGGACCCGGGCCGTTACCGTCACCGGGTGTTCCCCACTTAAGAGCTTAGACATCAGCCAGTTGGGTTCATACCCCTGGGCCCTCTGCACCTTATTGAAGTCGATCAGCGCAGTTCCACTCGCCAGTTCCGGCGCGACCAACAGGATACGCGGATTCCGGACTCCTTGAGGCGCCTCGTGCTCCACCCACGCCGTCATCTCGCGAGCAGTCAACTCTACCCGTGTCCCGCTGCGTAAGCGGTCGCTTTCGATGCGGTCCAGCTTTTGTTTGGCCGAATCGTAGTCCGTGTAGGCAGCGCAGAGAACCCCGACAAAAAGGAGTGAAAAGACCCAACTGGCACGCTTCTTCACGTACGAATAGACGTTTGGAACCCCCTAAGCGTTGCTATCTCTGGGGCATAGCGCCCAATTATGGGATGTAGCCCCTCACCACCTGCAGAAGATGCGCACCCAACCCTTTGACTCGATTGTTTGTAATCAGTTACTTAACAGTTGGCCACCGTCTTGCTAAACAGCCTTTCGGAGCTTTTTATGCCTGTCGAGCCGATCATCATCTCGATGGCCTTGTTGGTGGCTGCCGTCGTGGTCTGGCGCCTGGCGCGCGTTTGGCGCCAGTATCGCGGCCAACGCCTGGTTACCTGCCCGGAGAATCTCCGGCCGGCGGGTGTGGTGGTGGATGCGAAGCACGCTGCCGCCTCGGCGCTCAGCGGCTTGCCTGTCTTACGGCTCTCCTCTTGCTCTCGCTGGCCTGAACGCGCCGGATGCGGACAGGAGTGTCTGGCGAAAATCGCCGAATCGCCTGAAGATTGCCTGGTACGCAACATTCTGTCCAATTGGTATCAAGGCAAAATCTGCTCTTCGTGTGGACGCCCCATAGGGGAAATCGAGTGGGCGGGTCAAAAACCCGCGCTACTGGGCGCCGACCAGGTAAGTGTGGAGTGGAAGCAGATTCCCGCCGATAAGTTACCTGAGGTGCTGGCGGCCGCGTTGCCGCTGTGTTTCGCCTGCCACATGGCAAACACCCTTGTCAGGGAACACCCCGAACTGGTGGTCGACCGGTCCGCCAGTCATTCCAAATTAGGTGTTTAAGGTCTGTGTCACGTGAAACAACTGTTCGTCCTGATGCTGACGCTGGGCGTTATGCCCGGCGTCAGCCAAAACCGGCAGACCCCTTCCGTTGCCCCGATTGCACTGTATACACATTTTGATCAGGAACCTCCCAAGGGTGTGGTGGATGCTCTCCATGACGAGCTGGAATCCATCATGTCGCCCCTGAGTTTGACGTTCGAATGGCGCTCATTGGATACTGTGCGAGGAAATGAGCTGAGCGTCGAACTCGCCGTTTTGACCTTCAAGGGAGATTGCAGCACCGCCCACTTGCAGCCTCATCATGCCAACAACCCGGGCGCCCTCGGCTGGACTCACGTCAGCGATGGAGCAATTCTCCCCTTCAGTGACGTGGAGTGTGACCGGATCCGCGCATTCGTCCAAAAGGACCTTCTGATGGTGCACGCCGTGGACCGGGAAGAAGTCTTCGGACGAGCTCTGGCGCGTGTAGTTGCCCACGAGCTCTATCACATCTTCGCCAATACCTCGCACCACGGCTCCTGCGGCATAGGCAAGTCGGCTTATTCCGTACAGGACCTGCTCGCTGACGATTTCCAGTTTGAGGACCGCGAGTCCAATGCGCTGCGCACCAGCAAAGCGCACTGGGCGCTGGAAATGGCCGCCCACGGAACCGTGGCGTCGGCTCCGATTTCCACGTCCTCTACCCCTCCGCTTCAATGAGGGGCTCGCGCGCTTCGCTATAATTCCGGTGTGGGAATCGCGGAATTAGAACAATCGACAAAGGCATTTGAAGCAGCGAGCACGGAAGCTAAAAAGCTGACCGAAGGTTTGAACGAGGCCCAGTTCAACTGGCGCCCCGCCGCTGGAGAATGGTCAATCGAGGAATGTCTCGAGCATCTGACCGTGGTCGGGGGCTGGGAGACCAGGGCCATAGAGCGCGCCATAGACGACGCACAGGCGCGCGGCATGAAGAGCAGCGGACCTTTCCAATATGGGTGGTTCGATCGCTGGATTGTCCGGATGACGGAACCGCCCGTTCGCCGTAAGGTGCGGGCGCCGAGGCACTTCGTGCCCATCCATGAGCAACCGGTGACCGCCGTCCTTCCCACCTTCCTGCACGTGCAGAAGATGTTTCTCCTGCAGATCGAACGGGCACGTGACCTGGATTTGGCACGAGTCAAGGTCGAGACGCCCATCTCGCGATTCGTCCGCATGAGCCTGGGGATGATGTTCCTGCAAGCCGCCGCCCACGAACGCCGCCACCTCGACCAGGCGCGCCGCGTTCGAGACCAGATCCGATAGGTTCACCCGCTCCGCCGGGCGCCGCTCTCTCTTCGGTACCAAACGAAATACGCAATAAAGAACGGCAGCCACAAGAAGTCATTGAAGACGTTGGTCCACATCGTCCGCAACGGGAGGTCCGTCTGCAAGACTGTCCAGAACCAGCCGATCGGACCGATGGCTTTCCCCAAAAACCCCAAGACCACCAATTGCGGATACCGCCGCAAATCCCCGGCTACCACCCAGTAGCCGTATCCGTACAGCCCAATGCACATTCCCAGTCCACTCATGACGAACGGGTAGTTGATGTGCGGCAGCCGGAAGATGTCGAAAAACAGATTCGGAAACAGCGACACGACCATGCCCCAGCAGATGTTGTAGACGCCCGCTACACGAAACATCCTTCTGAGAAAGGTTTCAGAGAGCATTCCCAATTCTAGCGAGCTCAACGCCGCCTCTTTCTCAGGAGCCCTAGTCTTTCACCGCAGCCTTCCGCACCAATTCCGCCACCGGAGTCCCTGCCGCGAGCCGCAGAGCCGTCGCGCCCTTCAGATCGCGTGCGTGGGGATCGGCCCCATGATCCAGCAAAGACGCCACAATGTCGTAATGCTCGCGATGCAGGGCCGCCAGCAGAGCAGTCTCCTCTCGGGCGCCAGTGCCATTCACATCGGCCCCCGCTTCGATCAGCATCTTCGCAATCGCAAACGAGTACCGGTACTGCTCCTGATAGCCGAAATGGTCCGGCGCGTCGATCGCCGCCAGCAGCGCCGTCGCGCCTTGCCTGTCCCGTGCCTTGGCATCGGCCCCGGCATCCAGCAGCCACTCCACCACGTCCGGATCGCCCTGGTTGGCAGCGCCCATCAGGGCAGTCGCTCCGTCATGGTCCGCAGCCTTGGCGTCGGCGCCCGCCTTCAACAACGTCCAGACCGCCTCGCGGGCGCCCCTGCGCGCCACAAACAGGAGCGCGGTCACGCCTTGAGCGTTGGCGTCTCGCGGATCGGCGCCATTCGCGAGCAGCATCGCGATCACCTTCTTCTCCCGCTCGAGAAAGGTATGCGACGCTGCGGCCGCACGCAACAGCGGCGTATTCCCCTCGCCGTCGCGCGCCGTCACATCGGCGTGTGCATGCAAGAGCATCCCGACCAGTTCGGGCTGATAAGCCTGCGCCGCGAGCATCAGGGCCGTGTTGCCGGCATGGTCGCGCGCGTTCGGATCGGCTCCCCGCCCCAGCAGGAGCCGCGACTTGCCAGGCGTGTACTCGTCTCGGACCGCCAGCATCAGCGCGGTACGACCTTCCGAGTCCGCGAAGTTGGGGTCCGCGCCTTGATCGAGCAACGACCGCACCGATTCCTCGCTCCCCTGTCCCGCCAGCCGCAGCAGCGCCTGATTGCGAGCGCGGCGGAGCGCCGCCGCAACATCCTGCGATCCAAATCCCGTCGCCAACAATTCGACTTTATCCGGGTACCCGGCGCCGGCGGCCAGATCCAGCGCCGTTTGGCCCTGCCGATTGCGGGCGCGGAGGTCGCCACGGGCTTGCAAGAGAGCCTTCAGCACCGCATTCTGCCGATCCCATTCCGAGCGGGCCGCCTCCATCAAAGCCGTATTCCCGTTTTCATCTGCCGCGCTCAGATCGGCGTGATTTCTCAGAAGGATTCCCACTTCGTCATTCTTGCCGTAATGCGACGCCAGCATCAGGGCTGTGCGACCGCCCTTCGCCGGAGCGTTCACATCCGCGCCCCGGGCGACCAGCATTTGCGCGATCTCGGGGCGAGACGCCATCTGATCCGCCAGCACCGTCAGCGCAGTCCAACCCTCCTTGTCGCGGGCGTTTACGTCGGCACCGTGCTCCAGCAGGAGTTGCACGATGCCAGGAGCCGCGCCGAGAATCGCGCGTTCGGTAGCGGTTCCCGCGGTGGCGTGCAGCAAGGCTGTCTTGCCGGCGTCATCTCTGAGATTGGGATCCGCCCCGTGCTCCAACAGGAGCTTCACCACTGTCTCCGGATCGCTCTTGGGATCCAGCGAGCCTCGTACCGGCAAAGTCACCGCGATCATCAGCGCCGTATCGGAATATTGATCGCGCGCATTAGGATCGGCGCCTTGCGTGAGCACCGCCGATACGCGCTGCGCGTCTCCATGATTGGCCGCATTGCAGAGTGGATTACCATGATCGTCCACCTGCGACCCGCGCAACATCAAAACCAGCAAAAGGCAGAGTGAATGAGACTTCCGTGACCGAGGCATGCTTCCCTCTCAGTACAGTCGTCCATTCGCTTGAGATATTACTGTCGCCGCTTTACACTTTATTCCGGCGGCATCGCCCCATCAGCAGCCCCAGCAGAAAACCAGCCGCCACTGCGCCCAGGATGGCCGCCGGTGCGCGATAGTACACGAACCGGGCGCCTTCTTCCGTCACCTCGACGACTCCGACCGGACATGCGATCACTCGTCCACCGCCGCCTCCTCCGCCACCGTGTCTCTTCGGCTCGTCTCCCGACTGCTGCTCGCCCCCGCCGCCACCGCCGCCGAACGAGTACTTGATGGATGCCACCGGCACCACCACGCGCTTGCCGGAGATTACCGGCTCGCCGTACACGCTCTTAACCGTCGCCGTCGCGCCGATCGTCTCGCCAATCGAACGCACAATCTCTTCGATATTCATGCTTTCATTTACCCACACGCACTTGCATGTACGACGCCCTGTCCACCGCTCACTGAGCGCGACAGGTATTCCCGCGCACGGTGTTGTCGTTCATCCGCACTCCGGGTGCCGCCACTACGCACCGCGTGCCCATCCGAAACCCGGTGATCTGGTTGTGCTCGATGGTGTTTGCCACGGCTGGCGCGGGCCGCTCGGCGCCTTTGCCCAGATAGATCCCACTGCTCAGCATCTCGGGCTCTCCCGGACCGTAGTAGCAGCCGAAGCGCGCGGCCTCTTCGTTGCAGTGAGCCAGATTGAGGTGCAATAGGCGATTATTCGCGATCCGGTGCCCACTGCCAATTACGAAAATGCCTCCGAACAACGGACCATCGATGGTGTTTTCGATGATTCGGATATTCCTCGACTCCATATCCGGATTGCTGTTGTTCATCACGATTCCGTAATTCCCGAAGCGGTACTGCTCCGCGCCCCCACGATTCACGCAGACATTCCCGCGAACCTCGCCATCGTGGAATCCGTCCAGGTCCATGCATTTGCCGTCGAGTTCCTCGAAGCGGTTATCGAGGTACGCGCACTCTTCGACGTTTCCGGCGGTGTCGAGCGCCGCGGGCACCGCCCGGTCCTCCATATCGACATCTTGCAGCGGGTATCCGATCGCCCTGCCGCTGTTCCGTTCCACCCGCACCCGTGCCGCGTGCCCTACCTGCAAGGCGTCGCGTCCCAGATTTTCGAAGTAATTGAGCGCGAACAGGCCGTCGGTATTGCGCGGAGACGTGTAGAGCGAGTGCGTCCACACCCCATTGCCGCGAACATTGCGCAGCTCGCAGCGCGTGACTCGAAACCCCGTGGTGCCCTCTTCGAGCAAAATGCCGCCAGTGGCGTTGTTTCGCCCGGCCGGCGTTCGCGAGCCGCTATCCACCACCTGAAGCCGATCCAACGTGACCCCGTGGGAGCGGCTGACCAGCACGGCAAAGCCAGCGATATTCCGAAATCGAACCCGTTCCACCTGAAGGCCCTCGACGCCCTCCGCCAGAACACCATTCCCGTTCGTGAAATGCGCAAACGGCCTGTCGTAGGGCGGCAGGCCCGAACGAGTCTCAATCGCCTCCCGATTTCCGTCGATCGCGAAATCGTGGAGCCGTACATCGTTGCCGCGCACCACCATCACGGCCCGTCCGGCAAAATCAGGGGCTGCCCGCAGCACCGTTCCCGTGGGTGAGCCCAGCACCTCCGTGCCCGCATCCACCAGCATCTCCGCATGCACTTCGACAACGCCCGCGGGCAACTGCACCACATGCCGGGGCAGAGGCTTGAGGACAATCACTGCCACCGCCAGCAGCACGAACACGAGCGCAATTCGCATGGCACGCGTTCAGACGACTTCGACCGCAACCGGGGCGAAGGCGCGCTTGCCGATCGAGATCTCGACCCGGTGCGGTCCCGGAGTCACGCTCTCGGGCAGCATCACGTTGTACTCGTAATGCTGAAAAATCGGGTCCACGCAGAAGGATTCGCTGCCCGTAATCTCCTGGCCGTCGATCGCAACCCGAAACCGGTCTGGATGCATGACATCGAGCATCGTCACCTTCACCACCCGACTCGCGATTCGTGTGCCCGATAGCAGATTGATTCCATCCGTGACGCTGTGAACTCTGGGAACCGCCGGGCCCGCCGGTACAATCCGAACCCATGCCGGCGGACACAGCGGGCGACCCAGCCACATCACCTCGATCTTCACCAATCCGGTGCGAATCCCTTCGGGGAGAGCCGCATTCACCTGCGAGAGCCCGTCGGCCTCGCGGTCTCCGATGTAAGTCAGGCGGCACGCCCGATCGTCTGCCGTAATCGCCATGTGATTCAGATCGCAATCCGGGGGCAGATTCAGAATGCGAATCGAGATTGCCGCCATGGGACCGGTCGCCGGCGCCGCGGCTTCGCCTGTAAGTGCATTGCTGATCCGGTGGATCGAGGGCGCGGGATCCAACGGAAAGATCTGATCCGCCGCCGTTTCCAAGTGTTTCGTCCAGCCATCCGCCATTTTGCGGCACGTGATCCACATGTATTGCGTCCAGATCTGTTCCAGAGCCAAAAGCTGCAGGTTGTACTCGCGGGCAAAGGCGGTGATCTCTTCCGGGGCGATCCGCACTCCGCTCCAGGTGTCGTACTGTTTGCTGTGCGCCGGGAGCCCGTTGATCTGGCAACGCAGAATGCCGCCGGTGCGCAGTACGCGCCGCGCTTCGCGCAGGTACTCGAACACGACATCGCGGCTCGGAATGTGCTGGAACACCGCATACGAATAGACAAAGTCGAATTTCTCGGTGGGAAACAGTGAAAGATCGGTGCCCGAAGTTTCGTGGGCATATGCGTTGGGTGTGCTCTTCAGGTTCTGATTCGCCAGCCGCACCATTTCTTCGGAGACATCCACACCGTGAATCTTCCCGAAATAGGGAGCCAGGGGCCGCATGAGCCTGCCCGGCCCGCAACCGATTTCGAGCGCTGCCTCGTGATTCTGCAGCCGCTTGAGCTCGGCGATCAGGAGCCGGAGCACATCTGCTGCCGTCGAGAAGAACTCGTCGTGGCCCTGTTCCCGCCTGCCAAAGGCGACATAGTAATACGCGTCTTCTCCGGCGCGCGCATTCCAATCCGCACGCATGCGGTCGAGCACTTCAGAATCGGCAGGCATGTCGTGTTGTTATTCTAACGTCATGTCAGTTGCTTTTCGCCAGGTGAGTAGCGCGCCCCTTGATGCTTTGGACGCGGCCGCTCCCGACGGCGCAGTCATCGGGATCATCGGGGAGAACGGCTCGGGAACGAATCGTTTGCTGCGCCTGGCAGCGGGTCTCGAAAAACCAGTCAAGGGAAGTGTAGACGCCTCAGGAGCGGCGCGTTTTTTGGGTGCCGATGACGCCTTGAGCCTGGCGCCCGCCGCCGTCCTGTGCATCGACCATACGTTTGCCCGTCACGACGCGCTGGTGCGCGCCCGCGCCGCGATGGCACTCGACCGCATGCGCCGCGGCGGCACCACCGTGCTGCTAGCCTCACATGAAGAGGAACTGCTCCGCCGCATGGCCGACGAGATCTGGTGGCTGCACGAGGGCAGGCTGGCGGGCCGCGGCGATCCGGAAGAGATGCTGGCCGCCTACCGGAAACATATCGCTGCCCGCGTGCGCGCCTGGGGCGAGAGTCTTACGCCGCAAATGGCCCCGCGGATGCGTTGGGGCGATGGACGCGCGGAGATTCTGCGCGTCGAGACGATCGGCGAGGAAGGGCGCCCGACCATGGTCTGGCGCAGCGGAGAACTGGCTCTGGTCAAGGTCGCGATCCAGTTTCGCGAAGCGGTGGAGGACCCGGTAGTTGGGATCATGATCCGGACGCGCATCGGGCTGAATGTTTACGGCACCAACACCGAATTGGAGCGGCTGAAGCTCGGCCCGACGGTTCCCGATCAGACGGTGGAGATCAGTTTCGCTTTCCGCTGCGAGCTATGTCCGCAGGAGTACACGCTCACGGTCGCCTCTCACGATCCCGACGGCGTCTGGCATGACTGGCTCGACGATGCGGTGGCTTTCTCGGTAAGTGACACGCGCTACACCGCGGGGGTCGCCAACTTGCGCGCCACCGTGACGCGAACACGATAGGCTGTGACGGCAGATCGCCGACCTTGATTACCCCACAGAGACGCAGAAGACTTCCCGTCCTAGCAGAGCCCTGAGGAGGTCGGTGACCCGCTGCGACCGCGCGAAGTGGCAAGTATATAGAGCACAGGCCAGTTGCACCACCAGAGCGCAATCGGATTCATTACTGTAAGCGCCGCAATCGCCGCAGCCAGCGGAATCGATGCATTCAGTCCAAGCGAGGGATTGCGCCTGCCCTGCCACATCCCCGCGATCGCCGGAAGCACGACCAGAGTCGCGAGCAGCAGCAGCGGAAGCGTCAACATCGAGAGAGACCGCAGGAAGGCCGCGCCCGCCACGTAGTAATGGACTCGCGGCGCGCTCACGAGTTCTCCCCCGATCAACACCGCACAGAACAGCGCGCCATTCACCCGAAGCACACGGCGGCAGAGAGCACTGAGCACAAACCCCGCGCTCCACGCCCAACAGGCCACAAGCACCGAATGGAGCACCAGCATTCTTACGCCCGGAGCAACCTGCAACCCAGCGTCTCGCAACAGCCTGGGGTCGATCGATCCGTAGTTCCCGAGGATCCAGAGATAAAGATCGTAGGTCCTCCCGAGTGACACGGAATGGAACCCAAGCAGCAGTCCGAGCGGCAAAACGATCGCAGTGAGCCCCAGCCACGGACGCCAGTCCTTCCACAGAACAGCCTGCCGGCGGATCACCAGTCCCAACACGTCGATTAGTGCAGCGCCAGGCCCGTCACCGCTCTCCGCTAAGTCGCCCCGCACGACCTCGCGTTCGTCGCCGTCCAGAGCGCGGCAGAGCGCGTCAACCATCCACCAGAAAATGCGATTCATCGCGCCAGAATTGCCTGGGATGCCCAGGAGACTCCACGGCTGACCGACACCACTGCCTTGTAGAAATCGCCGGCCGCCTGAAGGCCCTCTCCGGTCACGCGCACCATGCGCTTGGCACGGCCCCCGCGCTCAGGAGTGGGATCGCCCATCCAGGTTTGCACCAAGCCCTTGGCTTCCAGGCGATCAAGTGTGGTGTAAAGGGCGCCGATAGAACAGCGGCGCGCGGTGGTGTCCTCCATTTCCTGCCGGATGGCAGCACCATACGCCCCGTCTCCGAGACGCACGGCTGCGGTCAGCAGGAAATATTCAAACTCTCCCAACATTACTATCTCATTGTGAGGATAATCGGGAGGTCTGTCAAGCTTGTGAAATATGGGGCTTAGTTATCCAGAACGATGATGGTCCAGGTTTCACACTGGGCGGTGTGGACTTCCCGCCACCCCCCCAGGCTGCGAGCTTCCAATGCCGCCGCGATTGCGTCGCTAAACGTCAGTCCCCCTTGGAGGTCGCCCACGACCACTCCACGCGGCAATGCGCGAGCTTCTTTGACGCTGGCTATTTGCGTTATGATATGCGAGGTGTCAACACCCAGCCCCGCGGCCGTGGACAAATCGACACCGCCACTAATCCGACCGGGAATCTGCATAGTCCCATTGTCTCACTCGGCCCTAAAAGATGTAAAAAAGTTAATCCGTGAAATGTACGGGTTCGTCCAACCGGTGCTATCCATTTGCGACTTCCCGGCACGACGGGTCCAAATTATGCTGAGGCGATGCACGGAGCCACGTTCCCTCAGCGGTACCTAAATGGCGAGTATCTCGCGGTATGCGATGAGTTGATCGCCACCGATGGTGTGCGAGACCCGCTCTACCTCGAGGATGCGGCCGCCGTCGCCACGGAGACGATGAAACGTGTCCGTCACAATGTAGAAGTGCTCATTCCCCGGCTGGCGGAGATGGGCTACCGCTTTGTCCTCGTATTTTGGCAAGAACACTCCCTTACGGTCGTGGCTCGTAACCTACGGGATACTTGCACTTGCGAGCCGCGCGCGTCAGCAAGCGATCTGGCGGTATGCCGGCGGACTTCTGAAAACAAGTAATAAGCATAATAAGCAAATGGCAAAGGCTATCAGCGGGCCGCTGAGCGAGACGCCGAGTAGGCCCAGGGAATTTCACCCCGAGCCTCTCACAGATCCGGACATAAACCTCTCGGCTTATCCGGCTCGTGCCACCTATCGAAGCCCGCCGCTTTCCGTCGAAATCCGCGAGTTCCTCCGGTTGCCCGTTGACCCAAATCGATCCCAACGCAGGTAGCCTGCTCCCTTCGCTCCACGGGCATTACCCCGCTTCATCACTACTACGAAGCAGTCCGCCCCTGGCCGGCGCATCAGTACTCTCAGCCTCGGGGTTCTACCCCTTGCGCCTTTTCCCTTACCATCGCTGACCAGGTTCTCAAGTTCCGCCACGGAAGCCCGAACGAGAGTCACGCCGCCTGTACACCGGACACCACATGGCCAGTACGTAGGTTTCCGCCATGCTGCTCCCAGGGCAGAGACGCTCCCCGGTTTCGATGCCGTCTGATGAATTTCGATGCGTGATCAGCGGTTCGTTTGCACTCGTCTCTCTCGTCCACACATGACGTGATCAAATGTCACGCCTTTTAACCACGACGTTCACCACTGGCGGCTTTTGACCGCAGCAGCTCATGGCAGTTTGAAGCCTCCCCCTACAGGGCGGCTCCGAAGGGCCCACCTTCATCTCCCGCACAGCATGCCGCTTTCACGACTTCTTGACACAACGTCTCCGCTTCACCGGCACTGGCAGATTAACACGCACTCCGCAGGGAGGTGAGGAAAAGGCGACATTTCTACTTTGCCAGGAGCACGACATTTCTACTTTGCCTTGACAATCTAAAAACCAATCTTGACTCCCTTTCATTGAACTGATACGATACGGCCCACTATTGCACACACTTCATTGCGTTATACGCAATGAGGTTTAAACTGCCGGTCTGGAAGGGTCCCCGGCAGATGGGCAACATGAAATTGTTGCGGAGGGGTTCCATGAAGAACATCGCTTTGGCGCTGCTGTTTCTTGCATCCTCGGCATTCGCTCAGATGAACATTTCCACGGGATCCATCAGCGGTACCGTAATCGATCCCAGCGGACAGGTCATTCCCAACGCTGCCGTAACTCTCACCTTCGAACTCAACGGAGAAGTGCGCTCGATGACCTCGAGCCCCACCGGTGATTTCAGTTTTCAGGCATTGGTCGAAGGCCCTTACTCGGTGCTGGTGCAGTCTCAGGGATTCCGTCAGCTTTTGAAAACCCACATCATGGTAACCGCCGGCGCGCGCGTCTCGCTGGGTTCCGTTCAATTGGAAGTGGGCAGCCTGGCGGAGACGGTTTCGGTCTCGGCACAGGGCGAGATGGTGGCTACCACCACCACCGCCGATACCGGCCACATCGACAGCCACCAGATCGCGATGACACCCGACCGCACTCGCGATCCGTTGAGCCTGCTGTCGATGCTGCCCGGAGTCCAACCCATCCTGCTGGGCGCACAGGGCGGCGAGGTGATGGGCGGGACGTATTCCAGCACCATCCCGAACATCCAAGGGGGCAACCAGATCGTATACGCCGACGGCGTGAATGGGGGCGACAGCAACGGCGGCGGCAACTTCGGCGGTTCCACAAACATGGACGCGATCGAAGAGGTCAACATTCAGTTGAGCAACTATACGGCGGAGTACGGAATGGTAGGCGGGCCGGTGGTCAACCTGATCACCAAGCATGGAGGACTGGAGTATCACGGCACCGCTTACTGGTATCTGCGCAACGAAGATTTCAATGCCAACAATTACTTCAATAACCAATTGAACGTGGCAAGGCCGCTCTATCGCTTCTCGACAACCGGCGCCAATCTGGGTGGCCCGCTGCCCTTCACGCAAAAGAAGATCACTTTCTTCTATTCGTTTGAGAACACTCAGGTGACCACGCCGGTGGCACTCCAGCAGTGGGAGTTCCCGACGATTCAGGAGCGGTCCGGTGATTTCTCGAATTCCAGGCAGAACAACGGAACGCTGATTCCGGTGAAGGATCCCAACAATGGTGGAGCCCCGTTTCCAGGCAACATCATACCGGCTAACCGGATGAACCCTCTGGGGGTCGCTATGATGAACGTCTTCCCGCTTCCCAATGCGTTGGCGGCGCAATCCACGGGATACAACTGGATTCAGCAGCAGCCGAGCATTTCAGACCCCCGCACGCAGCACCTGATGCGCGTCGACTACCGTCCCACGGACAAGGACATCATCAGCGTAAAGTTTCAGACGTGGACCACGGCGGAATCCGGAATTCAGGCCGCGGGCGCCGCATCGAAGTGGGGGCTGGTGCCACAGCAGTATGACTTCTGGGCTCCCCAGGCGAAAGTAGAGTACACCAAGATCATCAATGCTCACCTGGTGAACGAGCTGAGTATGGGCGTCTTCGAAGGTACGGAGATCGGGCCGGCATCCACCCCGAGAGACCTGTTGGGCATCGAACGCAACGGCAATTACGGTACGGCGGGGCTGGGAGCGGGAGGTTGTCCCGTGGCCTCCAGCCCGCAGTGCCAACCCGGATGGGCCTCGAACATCCCACAGTTCATGCCCAGCCAGAATCCGTACAACTTGATTCCGACGTTCACCACCGGCTCGTTGCAGAACAGCAGTTTCAACGCCGCCGCGGCGTCATACGATAATCGCTGGCCGATCACTGGCGTCGACAGCGCGGCTCCATTGTCCGACAACCTGACCTATACGTATGGACCGCACACGCTCAAAGCGGGCTTCCTGCGAGAGTACGAGCGCAATACGCAGGCACGCGCCAGCGTATTCGCCGGGTCGTTCAACTTCCAGAACGACGTCAACGATCCCGGCAATACCGGATACGCCTTTGCCAACATGTTCATCGGCCATGTGCAGACGTATACGGAGAACTTAGGCAGGCCGCCCTCGCCCGACCGGCGCTTCTTCACTACCGCCTGGTTCGTTCAGGATACCTGGAAACTGGCGCACCACCTCACAATTGATATCGGCCTGCGGATGTATAAGTGGAGCCCGCCATTGATCAGCACCGGGGAAGCCTCGGAATTCACGTTCAGCCAGTTTGATCCGACCTGGGGTGGACATCCTCCGGTGTTGTATCAACCCGTGCTGGTGAATGGTACCCGGCAGGCGCAGAACCCGCTCACCGGGCAGACGTACCCGGTGGGTTATATCGGTCAAATGGTGCCTGGCACGGGTTACACCTGTGCGCCGACGATCACGGAAACGACGCCATGTCTATTCAACGGCATCGTCACGCAAAACCAGAAGGGATTCAATCCGTCGCCGGGATTCATCATCCCGCCGCCGATCCTGTTCGATCCGCGCTTCGGAGTCGCCTGGGACCCGTTCGGCAAAGGGAAGACCGCAGTTCGAGCCGGCTTTGGAGTCTATCACAACGCGCAAGGCGGAAGCGCCAGCGGGGCCGGCGGGCCGGCATACAGCTTCACGCGCACCGAACTCTACACCGATGTCAACTCCTTTATCACGGCCAGCGGCGTCACCAATCCCACGAGTGTGAGCGGCGTTTGGCAGAACGACAACAAGATTCCGCTCACGTACCGTTACACCCTCGCCATTCAGCAGGACGTCGGCTGGCATACCGTCATGGACGTCGCGTATGTCGGCTGGGTGAATCACTTCCAGAGCGCTACCTGGAACTTTGACGGGCTTCCCTTCGGCACCCGTTTCCTGCCGCAGAATCAGGATCCTACTTCGCCCGGGAAGCCTTATCCCGACGTGTACCTGGTGCCGATCCCGGGCTTCTCGGCAATCAACATCTCGGGCCCGGCGACCAGCCAGCGATGGGACTCGCTGCAGATTCAGGCGAACCGCCGCTTCGTAAACGGAGTTCAGTTGCAGGCATCGTACACCTTCTCGGGCGGGACCGGCGGCTGCTGGTTCCAGTTCCTGTCGTCGGAGCTTTGCCGCACACGCAACACGCTCATGGGCAGCCAGGTGCTCAACCTGGCTTATGTGGTGGCGGTCCCGAATGGATCGCATGTGATTCCGAACAAAGCCGCCAAAATCGCATTGGACAATTGGCAGGTTTCGGGCAACGCACTGTTCGCCAACGGCCCTACGCAGACGGTTACGTTCACCACCACCGACGGCTTCGACTTCACCGGAGGAGGAGTCTCGTGCGGTCCTGACCAAACCGGGAATGCGAACCTGCCCTGGGGTTCGAGGACCATCAGTCAGTGGTTCAACACCTCGGTCTTCCAGCGTCCCGTGGGGCGCGGCGACTACGGGAACAACTGCACCGGCAACCAGTTCCGCGCGCCAGGCTTCAATAACTGGAACCTCGCGGTGTTCAAGGAATTTCATCCTCTGCGCGACGAGCGCAAGGTGGTGCAGTTCCGCGCGGAAGCGTTCAACGCGTTCAACCACACGCAATTCTCCACGATCAACTCCGCGGCCACATTCAATCCGGCCGGGCAGCAGACCAACGCGCAGTTCGGAAAGGCGACGGCGGCAAGTCCGTCGCGCGTCCTACAGCTGTCGCTACGCATCCGTTTTTGAGACTCCCTCACCCTTCGGGGCGGACTGCATCACAGTTCGCCCCAATTTTCCAGGACCATATCAGATATGAAGCTATCGCCGACGGTTTGGCTGCTCCCTCTCGCCTGTTGCGCCTTTTGCCACGCCCAGAGCAGGGCCGATTGGATGCCCCAAGCGCAATGGGGCGTGATGACTCACTACCTGGCCGATTGGCAGGCCAGGGACCACGGCCTGACGATGAGCGTCGATCAATGGAACAAGATGGTGGACGGCTTCGATGTGGAAGGGATGGCTAAGGCTCTCGAATCGGTGGGGGCCCGCTACTATCAGATCAGCATCGGACAGAACTCCGGCTATTACCTTTCGCCCAACGCTGCTTACGACAAGATCGTAGGCATTCAGCCGAGCAAGTGTTCGCGGCGTGATTTAGTGGCGGACCTCGCGGCCGCGCTCTCGAAACGCGGCATTCGTTTGCTGGTGTACCTGCCCTCGGGCGCTCCGGCCGGGGACAAGATCGCCGATACCGCGCTGGAATGGCGGAACGGGCCACTTGCGAATAAGGAGTTCCAGCGTAAATGGGAGCAGGTGATCCGCGAATGGTCGCTGCGGTGGGGCAAGAAGGTGGCGGGCTGGTGGTTCGACGGCTGCTATTTTCCGAATTCGATGTACCGGTCCGCGGACCCGCCAAATTTCGCCAGTTTCGCCGCGGCGGCAAGGGCCGGCAACCCCGACGCGGCCATCGCGTTCAATCCCGGAGTGGTCTACCGCATGTTGTCCCTGACGCCCTCCGAGGATTTCACGGCGGGTGAGATCGACAAGCCCGACATGGTCACGATTCGCCGCACGACGGGAGGGAAGGTGGATGGCACGCAGATCCACATGCTGAGCTACCTGGGCGAGACCTGGGGCCGAGGAGCTCCGCGCTTCTCCGCGGACCAGGTGATCGCCTACACACGAAAGATTCGGGAGGCCGGCGGCGCCGTCACTTGGGACGTGCCGGTGGGACTCGATGGCGCGATTGCGCAACCGTTTCTCGATCAACTGACGGCCCTGGGAAAGGCGCTCGGCGGCAAGTAGCGCTCGGATTGTGAAGAAGCAGCGGCCCAGGACGAGTTCCCCGCAATATGCCGACCTTCTGATTTGTCTCCTGCTGCTGCTCACGACTTTCGCTCTCTATGCCCGGGTCGGCAGTTTCGAATTCGTCAACTACGACGATCCGCAATCCATCATCGACGAGCCTCACGTGCGGAGCGGGGTCACGGCCGCGGGAATTGCGTGGGCATTTGCGTCAGGCGCCGCGGCGAACTGGATGCCCCTGACGCGCCTTTCGGAGATGCTCGATTGCCAGCTCTTCGGACTGGACAGCGGATGGCACCACCTCGTCAACGTCCTGTTCCACGCGCTCGCGGCGCTGGGTCTGTTCGCATTTCTGAGGCGCGCTACTGGAGATCGCTGGCCCACTGCGTTCTCCGCATGGATATTTGCATTGCACCCTTTGCACGTCGAATCGGTGGCGTGGGTCTCCGAGAGAAAGGACGTCCTCAGCGCCTTCTTCTGGTTTCTGTCGCTCTGGGCCTATGTGCGCTATGCGGAGTCGCCGGTCCGCAAAGGCTTATGGTACGCAGTGGCCCTGGTGGCGTTTGTATTCGGACTGATGTGCAAGCCGATGATCGTTAGCTTGCCATTTCTCTTGCTGGTGTTGGACTTCTGGCCGCTGCGCCGGCGCCTCTCCTTCACGGCGTCGCTCGCGGAGAAGAGTCCGTTATTCGTCTGTGCAGTCGCATCGTCGGTGATTACGTACCTGGCGCAACGCAATGGCGGTGCGGTGGTGTCATTCGTCTCGGTCCCATTCGTAATGCGCTTGGGGAATGCGCTGGTTTCGTACATCGTCTACATCGCCAAGACGTTCTGCCCTACAGGCCTGGCGGTGTTCTATCCGTATCCGGAACATCTGCCGATATGGCAGTCGATCGGCGCCGCAATCGCACTCGCGGCCGTCACGGCGGTGGTCATGCGCTCTCGTCGCGTGTATCCATATTTGGCGGCGGGATGGCTTTGGTATCTGGGCACACTCGTGCCCGTGATCGGGTTGGTGCAGGTGGGGTCACAAGCCAGGGCGGATCGCTATCTGTACGTTCCGATGGCAGGGCTCGCGATCATGGTGGCGTGGACAGGCGCGGATCTTGCCAGGCGTTATCCGCGTGCCAGGAGAGCAACCTTCGGAGGGGCGCTGCTGGGGTGTGCGGCGTGTGCCGCCATTACGGCGATTCAGATTCGGTATTGGAAGAACAGCGAGTCACTGTTCCGGCGTGCCATCGCGGTCACGAATGGGAATTACCTGGCTCACTACAATCTGGCGGCCGCGCTGTCCGCGATGCCGGGACGGATGCCGGAGGCGGTGCGCGAGTACGAAGCAGCGCTGCGGATACGACCGGACTATGCCGAGGCGCGAAACAATCTCGGCGTGGCACTGTCGGAGGTTCCAGGCCGGCTGTCCGACGTGATTACGGACTACCGGGATGCCCTGCGGATTGCACCCGATTCGGCGGTGGCCCACAACAACCTGGGTAATGCGCTGGCGAAGACGCCGGGCCGCTTACCTGAGGCCGTCCGCGAGTACGAGGCGGCACTGCGTCTTAAGCCGGACTACGCGGAAGCCCATAACAATCTGGGGACAGCTCTTGTGCAACTTCCAGGAGGGCTGCAGGAATCGATTGACCAATATCGCGTCGCACTGCGCCTCAATCCGGATTACGCGAACGCCCACTACAATCTGGCCAATGCGCTGGCGACGTTTCCAAACCGCCTGCCGGAAGCGATTCGCGAGTACCAGGCTGCGCTGCGAATCGATCCCAATTCCGTGGAGGCCCACAACAACCTGGCAAGCGCATTTTCGCGCTTGCCGGGACACCTGTTGGAAGCCATCGCCGAATATCAGGCCGCATTGCAGATCAGCCCCGATTTCGCCGAGGGCCACTACAACCTGGGAAATCTGCTTTCGACCGCCGACCGTATTCCCGAAGCGATTGGCGAATACGAGGCGGCGCTGCGAATCCGGCCAGACTATGCAGAGGCGCACGGCAATCTGGGCACGGCATTCGCACGTGTGCCGGGTCACCTGCCAGAAGCGATCACACACTTCGAAACGGCCTTGCAGATCAGGCCGGATCTCGCGGAAACGCACTACAACCTGGGGGTAGCGCTGTTGAAGATGCCCGGCCACGAGCCGGAGGCAATCGCGCAACTGGAAAGCGCCCTGCGCCTCAAGCCCAATCCACAGGTCCAACAATTGGTGAGCCGCTTGCGAAGCGGAAAATAATCTACTGGAGGGTTTCAGACTGGAGCATACCGCCGATCTGCTGCGCGGCATCGCAAACCTGGCGGATAGCCGTCTTGTAGCGCTCCTTGGGAAACCGCGCGGTGGGCGCGGAGATTCCCATCGAAGCGACGACCGTCCCGGAGTCGTCGCGAATCGGAGCGGCCAGGCACCGAACCTCCATCAACATCTCTCCATCGTCAAACGCATATCCATCCGCTTTAATTTTCCTGCACGCCTTCGCGAGCTGAGCGATGGAGACGATGGTCCGGGACGTGTAGCGCTTGAAGGGCTTCGCTCCAAAGATCGCCTTGAGTTCGGCGATGCCAAAATCAGCCAGCAGTGCCTTGCCGTGAGCGGTGCAATGCAGGGGAGCGAACTCACCGGCCTGACCCGAAACGGCCACGATCTGCCTGGTGGCGGCGTAGTGGTCGATGAACAGGGCCTGCCGGCCCTCGCGGACCGCCAGGTGGGTAGTTTCGCCGGTCAGCTCGGCCAGGGCTTTCAGGTGCTCGCGGCACAGACTGACCAGGGCTTTGCTCCAGTTGTATTTTTGGGAGAGGCGCCAAATCGAGGGCCCGAGGACATAATCCTTCCGTCCGTTTGGATTGGCGAGGAAGCCACGACGCTTCAGGGTGTGGGCCAACCGGAACACGCTGCTGCGATCGATGCCGAGCCGGTCGGTTAGTTCTCCCAGCGGCACGGGATCGGAGGATTGTGCTACGGTCTCCAAAAGGAACAGACCCCTATCCAAGCTTTGGATCGGTCGGGTCTGTAAAGCGGTTCTCTTCATCGGTGCCTGGGCCCGTCCTCTTCTTATGATTCCGATCTATCAGAATAGCGAAGTTCCGGATGACGATGGCTCCGCCGCGCGCGAGCATCACGCGGCATCGCACGCCCGAGTCACAATGTCGACGATTGACCTGGTTTGTGACGGAGCGCGGACCCAAGACACGGTTCGCGATCCTTACGACAGAGTGTTGGCGCCGCAACCCGGACGTGAACGTTCGGGCGATTTTGCAGAATCAAAGCTCAGTCGTGCCGCAGGGCGTCCGTTGGTTGCACGGCAAGCGCCCGGCGCGCCGGGACACACACCGCCAGAACACCGATCAGCGCAAGCACCAGCGCAGTCAGCGCCAACATCGACGGTTCCAGCGCCTTTGTGCCCAACAGGTAGCTGGTCGCCAGCCTGGTGCCGGCTATCGCCCCGCCGATGCCAAATCCCACGCCAACTCCCAAGATCACCAACACTTCACGCACCAGTAGCCACAGGACGTCGCTCCTTTGAGCGCCGACTGCTATCCGAATGCCGATCTCGCGGGTCCGCGAGGCCACCAGGAATATCATCAGGCCGTACAAGCCGACAGCTACCACCGCCAGCGTGACTATCCCGTAGGCGCTGGTTACCACGGCAAACATGCGCTCGCGGAGCATCCTTACGCTCACCAGGTCTCGTAAAGACGTTGCGCGGAAAACCACCTGTCGCCCGAGAGCATCCACCTCGCGACGGGCGGCGCGCTCGAGTCCGTCGTCCAACCCCCGCACTGCGATGCTCATCATCCTGGTGCCGGCCTGCCTGGGAGTCCACTCTTCAAGACACGGAAGATAGAACGCGGGTGCGGTCTGCGCGCGAGGCGAACCGTACTTCATGTCGCTCACCACACCCACCACCTCCCGATCCCTGGTTTTGCCTTCCCGCTTCTCACGCACTGTGCGCCCGATGCTGCTTTCGGAGCCGAACAGCCGCGACGAGAGAGCCTGGCTAATCACAATCGCGCTGCCTTCCTGCGAGCTGAACTCACGACCTTGCAGTACGGGGGTGCCGAGAGTGGCGAAATACGTAGGAAACGCGCAGTGCGATTCGGCTTCCACCCAATTCCCGGCAGAGGCGGACACCTCTCCGCGCTCCCCGTAATCCGCGTGTTCCATGGGCAGCTCATTGGCGATACTCACGCGCTGCACTCCAGGCAACGCACCGAGGCGCCGCGACAGTTCATCGAAATACTCGCGCCCCACTTCCCAATCAGAAGACTTGCCTTGCACTGCCAAGACCAGAACGCCGTCTGCACGGAAGCCCAGCGGCTCGGCATTAATCCCTGCGAGCGTCATGGCAAATAACAGAGAGCCGGCGACCAGGACGACAGACAGCGCCACTTGCACCACCAGCAGGTTTCTACGGATGCCGTGCCCACCGCCGGAACCCGTGGCTCCCTTCATAGACTGCATCATGCCGGTTCGCGTGGTGAGAATGGCGGGCAAAAGACCGAATGCCAGCGCGGTGAAGAACGACAGACCGGCAGCGAAGCCGAGGGCGCGAGGATTCATGCCGTAATCGAACGCCACGTTCCCGATTGGGAGGAAGCTCGCTCCCAACGCGCTGCCCCAGCGAGCTACGATCACACTCACTGCGCCCCCAGCGCAGGCCAATACCAGGCTCTCTAACAGGAGCTGCCACACAAGATGCGTGCGGCTCGCGCCCAACGCCATTCTGATGGCCATCTCCTTCCGCCGGCTCACTCCTCGTGCGAGAAGTAGTCCGGCCAGGTTTGCGCACACAATCAGCAAGACCAGGACCGCCATGCCAAACAGCAATTCCAGCGGCCCCTGATACTCCGCCCTCCACAAAAACTGGCCACGGCTCGCCGATTCCACTTTCACTGTCGGTCCTACGTCGGCTATCCATTCACTCGGCGAGCGCTTCGGCGGTACGGTGTCCGCCAAGAGTTGCGGCCACAGTGCTTGAATCTGCGCGACTGCGCGCTCCAACGTCACTTCCGGTTGGAGCCGGGCGACAGGCTCCAAATTGGATACCTGAAACAGGCCAAGCGGTACGGCGACATCCGACGAAACGTTCGCAATCATCCCGGAAAACTCTTGAGGCATGACGCCGACGATGGTTAGAACCGTCTTGTCTATGCGCATCGTCCGCCCGAGCACGTGCGGGTCTCCGCCCAGGCGGCCTTTCCAGAATTGGTCGGAGATAACCGCAACCGGGCCACGATCCTCCCGGTTGAGCAGGCGGCCAATTTGTGGATGGGCTCCCGTCACCCGGTAGAAATCGCCATCCACACGAACCATCAGTGCGGGCGTCGTTTCACCATCCACCTCGACGGGAACGACCTGATCTAACCACCCGCTTACGCCGGCAAACAGATCTCCCCTTTCCCGGAGACGCTGCAGGATCGTATATGGCACTGGTTGCCGGAATCCGCCAGAGAACCCGTTGAAATGCACCAGTCGATCTGGTTCAGTCACTGCGATTTTACGCAGAACCATCCGGTCAAGCACGGTGAACACAGCACTATTGAGGCCAATGCCGATTGCGATCAGCGCTACCGTAAGGCCCGCAACGGAGCGGCTCCGCAACACGGTGCGACACGCAGTACGAAGATCGCGGGCGATCGCTTCCATTGACCATAGTTTGGCAGAGGTCATCAACGCCAGGCATGGTCTAAATTGCAAAATCTGAACCCGCTAGTCTTGGATGCCGCCTTCGCGCTTTCGATGTTGCCTCGACGTGCCAGGAACAGATGGCGGCCAACAGCTCTTGCCACGAGGGTCGGAACGGGCACGCTGTTCTGTGACGCGAGACCTGGGAGGGCTCATGGGAGTAGTCGCAAATTCGGCCGCTTGGCCGGAAGGCCGGGTGCAAAAACATATTAAGTTGCTGGCGCTCGGCACTGCCGGCCGAGACGGAAACCGCAACCGATCCGTCCTCGTGTCCGGACTACACTGAAGAAGCGATCGTGCCGAAACGCAGAGATCCGTCCGGTTGGAAACTGAAGGCAGGACTGTCGGAATACCGCGAGGATCTGGCAGCGCAGAGGACGGCCGGCGAAGTTGAGTTGAAGCACGCAGAACTGCTGCGTCTGACGCCCGAGCGATACCGGGAGTGGATTGTCCGGGTTGCAGCGGCATCCGAAGAAACCGGGGTTCCGCTCCAGCGCCGCCACTGGCTGAAGGGCTTTCTGCTCCGGGTGCAGCGGAGCCTGCAGAAGCCACACGGCGGTTTGCTGTCGGCTGTAATGTCGTTTGTCGATGCGCCGGATTACGAGAAGCATCCATGGGAGGACGACTCCATTTGCCTGGAGGCGGCCCAGGAGTATTGCGACGAAGATGTGCCGTCGCTGATTCTGCAGGCACTCGCTTCGGGCGACGAATATGCGCGGCGATTGGCGGCTAAGTGGCTGCCGCGGTACGTGGCGGGTTCGTTCGCCGCCGAGTTGCTGGCGACGCTGCTGGGCGATTCAGACCGCCGCGTGGCATGGTGGGCGGCGGTTCATCTGAGCCGTCTGGAGCCAAAGGCGCCAGGGCTGCGTGAAACTCTGGTGGAAGCGCTCATTGGCGAATGGATTCCATCGGCGCGGCTGGTGTTCCAGCACGGCTTGAGGGGAGCCGGCGAAGCGGCCGCGGCGCTCGCGCAACTGGGTGCCGAGGCGCGGAGCGCGGTTCCGGCGTTGATCGAAGTCGGAGCGCCTGAATGGTCGCCGTACGATTACGACGGCTTATGGGCGGCGAGGGCAATCTGGCGAATCGCGAGCAACCGCGAGGTGCTCGATGGTCTGCTGGCCTCGGTTTCGGACGCAGCGGCGGTGGCAAGTCGCATTGAGGAAATCGGACGCACTCAAAAAGGGCTGCTATGCTTCGTGGATTGGAGCGTGGTGGTCCGGGTGGGCAAATAAGCGCTCCTGGCTTATTCCGTGCGTGAGCGAACTGGACACGCGACCGCCGTCGACTCTGTACTGGGTGCCCTGCTCATTGGACCTCCCAAATTTTCGGAGGCCTGGAATGCTTCGTGCCTGGCGAAACGGGCATCGGCAAATCCGCAGTCCTCACGTGTGTGTCCCCACCAATCACGTCTGCCAAGCCGATACGCCAGGAAACTGCACAGACCAGCACGGCATCAAGACGCGCTTGGGTAGGTTTTAGTCTTCACCCGTCGAGCAGCCGATCCAAATTGTACGCCGCGCTGATCAACCCGAGATGCGTGAGCGCCTGTGGAAAATTTCCCAACATCTCGCCCTTCGGGCTGATCTCCTCGGAGAACAGCCCGAGGTGATTGGCATAGGACAAGAGCTTCTCAAACAGTAACTGTGCCTCCTCGAGCATTCCGGCACGTGCCATTGCCTCCACCAGCCAGAACGAGCACACCGTAAAGAACCCCTCGCCACCTGGCAAGCCATCCTCCGCCGCCTCGCCGATGCGGTAGCGATGCACCAGACTGTCCGATACCAGATCTTTCCGAATGCGCGCGATCGTCGAAATCATGCGTGGGTCTTTAGGCGACACGAAGAGCATCAGCGGCATCATTAACGCGCTGGCATCTAACGCGTCTGATCCGAAGTGCTGCGTGAAGGCGTGCTTGCCCTCGCTCCAGCCTTGTTCCATGATGGCCCGGTAGATGCGATTGCGCTCGTTGAGCCACGGCAGAACCTCCGTGGGGAACGAACGCTTCCGAGCCAGTCGCAACCCGCGATCCAGCGCCACCCAGCACTGCAGCTTCGAATATAGGAATTGCTGCCCGCCACCACGCACCTCCCAGATGCTTTGGTCGGCTTGTTCCCAATTCTTCACCAGCCAGTCCAGCAAGCGCTCGATCTGGGTCCACGTGTCGTAAGACAGGGGCGTGCCGTATTTGTCGTAGAGGTACAACGAGTCCATCAGTTCGCCGTAGATATCAAGCTGCAGATGATCCACCGCCGCGTTGCCGATTCGTACCGGCCGCGATCCGCGGTACCCCTTCAGATGGTCCAGGGTGATCTCGGGCATGTCGTGACGTCCATCGATCCGGTACATTACGTTGAGGGGTCCTTCCGAATGCGGGTCTTGCTCCTTAGCGCGTGCTTGCATGAATTCGCCGAAGGCGTAGGCTTCCTCGGTATATCCCAACCGCATCAGTGCATAGACAGTAAAGGCCGCATCCCGCACCCACGTGTAGCGGTAATCCCAATTGCGCACGCCACCAATTTGCTCCGGCAGGCTGGTGGTGGGCGCCGCGACAATGGCGCCAGTGGGCCGGAATGTCAGCAGTTTCAAGGCCAGCGCCGAGCGCATTACCATCTCACGCCATCGCCCGTGATATAGGCTCTGAGCCGACCACGCGCGCCAGAATCGTACCGTCTCGTTCAGCAGCGTCTCGCCGTCCAGCGGTTCCTGCATCATGTCGTGGTTGGTCCGCGCGTCGCTTTGGCAGAGAGCAAAGACTGCCTGGTCCTCACCCGCCAAGGTGAATTCCGCGACCACGCCATCCCGTTCACGGCGAAGCGGGTGAGTGCTCTTGAGAACGAATTCCTGGCCGGGCGCGTGGAACCGCGCGCTGTGGCCGTCAGGCCCCATCTCGATCTCGTGCGACTGCCGGGCGTAATCGAACGCGGGACGACACAACATCCGGAAAGGAATGGGCTCGCGAATCGCCTTGGCTATCCGGACCAGCTGTCTCGAGCGCTGCTCGGTCTCTCCGCCAGCTTCGCGGCCTACGGACATGAAGTCGGTCACTTCCCCCATGCCTGCATCGTGGAAGAACCGAGTGATGAGGACGTTGGTGTTTGGCAGATACATCTGCTTGACTGCCGAGTCCCCTTCCACCGCCAGTCGGAACGAACCGCCCTTTTCGTCATCCAGAAGGGCCGCGAAGACGCTAGGGGAATCCAGATTTGGCAGGCACAGCCAATCGATCGATCCATTCTTGCCGACCAGCGCCACGGAACGCAGATCGCCGATGACGCCATACTGTTCGATCGGCAGGTAGGCCATTCCTCAATTCCCTCCGGCGGGCTAATCCAGAGCATGCGGCTGTCCACGAAGATGTTGGCGCCCCTGTGAAGCCCATAGCTTCCGAGGCAGAAACCGACGGAGTGTGCCGGACTTCACGTTTATTTGAGTTCCGTCCGGACAGGAGCCGTCATGCTGGCTCCGGTCTTGTGGCTCCAGAGCTGGCCGACCTTTGTACGAAAGTTAGCTTCCTCAGGGGATTTAATGTCGGAGGCGGCGAATGGCCACGAGCGACGCAAATGCGAGCACGATCCGCTTTAGACGTCCATGTCTGCCAGCACTTTTGAAATCCTCCTGTGGACGGCTGGATGGTTGTGCCGCCGGCTTCGCGGCGAAAGTGCTGGTCAACCGGTCCTCTTCTTGGGCCCCTTCTTTGGCCCGCGCCGGCGCACCCCCGGCTTCCGCATAGGCGCGTGTCAGTTCCGCTCCAAAAAAGAAGATCTGCGCAGAGTAATAGATCCAGACCGTAATTACGACAATCGATCCGGCCGCTCCGTATGCCGAACCCACGCCCGCTTTCCCCAGATAGAGTCCAATCAGAAACTTGCCCACGGAAAACAGCAGCGAGGTGAATACACCGCCCGCCAGTACGTCTCTCCAGGGAAGGCGTTTCTCCGGCACGTACTGGAAGATCAGCGCAAATACCACGCTGATCGTCGCGAACGTCACAACAAAGGTGATCGCATGGAGAACTATCTCGGGCAACGGAAGCAGTCCCGAGAACGACTTTCCCAGGGCGGCAATTACCGCGCTGATCACCAGCGAAACCAGGAGCAGGAAGCCTACAGCCAGCACCATCCCGAACGAGAACAGGCGCTCGCGCACCATTCCGATCAGGCCCCCTTTCGATGAAGCCGCTGTGACTTCCCAAATCTTATCCAGGCTGGACCGCAGCTCGCCGAAAACCCCCGAAGCACCGAACAGCAGGGTCAAGATGCCGATCCCCGTCGCGATTGCACCCGACGTGGGACGGTGCGCGTTCTCCAACATGGCTCGGACGGCCGCCGCGCCTTCGTTGCCGATCAGAGCAGTTACCTGCGTCAGAATCTCGGTTTGGACGTGGGTCTTGCCGAAAACAATCCCCGCGATGGATACGACTACGATGAGTAGCGGAGCGAGCGAAAGCACCGTATAAAACGCCAACGCCGCGCCCAGGCGTGGGACCTCATGTAGGTTCCATTGCGAGTATGCGCGCTTCACCAGCGTCATCATGCTTGCGGGAAGTTGCATGAAACCCTCCGGAAAGCTTCCCAAGCATTCGGTATTCCGTTGCGAACTGTATCCCCTGTTCCTTCGTCAGTCGCTCTCCGAAGGCAGTCCGTCGAAACTGTTCGCCTAAATCTCAGCGTGCCGTAGGCTCGCTGCGAATGAGCCGCTGCTCAGCGGGCCTTCTGCGGGGTGTTACGGCCGGCCGGCAGTACTCGAGATGCTTCAGGGTGTCCCTGCCCGGTACCCCAGTACTCGCGTTCCTGCACAGTGGAAACTCGTCTGCTGGAGCCAAAGTGAACGCCCTACCGTGTTATACGACCCGGAGGTTTTATGGAAGTGACAAATAGGATCGGCCACGGGGTGATGAAGAACCCACCCTCACCAAACGACACCAGGGACAGACTTGCGGCCACCATCCGGAGTGCCCGATTACGCACCAAAAGGATCAGCCGCCTGGCTCGACGGAGCGTGGGACGCGCATCCCGATACGTTCGACAGCACAGCCTGAAGGAAATCATTTCCCATTTGGAGTCCTCCGCAGGTGAGCATCCAGGCGCCTCGTTGATGGGAGCTGTAGCCGTGGGCTTTCTGGTAGGGCGGACCTTTCGAGGCAAAGATTAATCGACGGAGGATTTATGCCTGATCATGCGGACCGTTCGTTCGCGGAAGTACTCGAGAATATCGTGGACAACATCCAACGGATTATTCGATCGGAGGTGCGGCTCGCCAAAGTTGAAATCCAGGAGGAAGCGGGTAAGGCCGGCCGCGCGGCGGCAATTCTCTTGGCCGGCGGAATATTCTGCCTGTATGCGCTCGGGTTTCTCCTGCTAAGCGGTGTCTATGGATTGGAAAAGGTCGTGGAGCCATGGCTGGCGGCCTTGATGGTGACGGTGGTAACTGGAATCATCGCCGCGACGCTGGTGGTGACGGGCCGCAAACGGATGCGGAGCGTGCGCCCTCGGCCGGAGCGAGCGATTCAAACTGTGAAGGAAAACCTGGAATGGGCGAAGAATCAGACCAGATAGACCAGATAGCCCGCGAAATTGAACGAAGCCGGGCCGAGCTAGGCCACGATGTCCAGGAACTCGAGCAGAAGGTCAACGCCATCACGGACTGGCGGCACCATTTTCGCCGGAAGCCGATCCCGATCATAGCCGCGGCATTCGCAATCGGTATGCTGCTGGCGTTTGTGTGGGACGGGCGTAAATGATCAAAAGCCGGTGACCGAATATGGCGCTGGGGCCGGCCATCCGAGCAGATGCCGCTTGGAGCTGCCCAGACCGCCGTTCGGGTGCACCGTATCCTCAAGTCTTTACCACGTAATGGGCGACGGCAGGCTGAATTCCCTGCCCTATCCAAGCCGTTATTTTTGCCTGGCGCAGTCGCTTTCGCCTGCCTTCGCCACCTACGAACCGATCGGGATCTGCCGGCGTTTCTGCTTGTTTTCGGGAATCGGCACCCGCACACGCAGCACGCCATCTTTAAACTCGGCCTTGGCCTTATCCACTTCGGCCCCTTGCGGTACGGGGATCATCCGGCGGAAACGGCCATAACTCCGCTCCGACCGGTGGAAGCCGCCGCGCGTCTGTTCGTGCTCTTGCCGCCGTTCGCCTTCAATAACGATTCCCTCCTCGGTGCACTCCACCTTGACATCGTCCTTTGTCATTCCAGGGAGCTCCGCGTCTATTTCCAGATTTCCGTCGCGCTCGCGTACTTCGATCGCAGGCCGCCACACCTGGCGCATCTCACCGCCCGTGGACGGATCGAACGCGTTCGCAAAAGCCCGGTCCATTTCCTCAGAGATCCGCCGCATCAGCCCGAATGGACCAAAACTCGCATACGGGCCAAAACCGAAGTAATCTCTCCATGGGGTGTCGTCCGGACGGCGCGACACGCTCCGCTCGGTTGCAGACGGGGTCTGCGCCGGTTTTGTTTCAGGCATTGATTTACTCCTATAGGGCCATTCTCCTCGCGCGCTATGGCGCCTTCAAGAGCGGACTACCACCGCATGGTTTCGATTCACACCGCCCAACGCGGGATTTGCGCCAACACTCACTGTGAGACATCTCGCGACCGTGAAACAGGTAACTGGAACCACAACTCGTCGCAGCGAACTGTGCGCTGCCTGGCGACTTCCGACACATTTGTTCGCTTCTCGACAGCATGCTCCTGGGGGCGATGGATACACTGCGAACAGCATGCCGAGAAGCACACCCACAGAAATCCATCCCAGCGAATTAGGCGCGAAACCGCCTTTCGAAGAAAAGCCGCAACGCCCTCCGGGCAGCGAAAAGGATATGCGCGAGAAACCCGACCACGGCGAGGAGTCATACCGGGGTCTGGACCGTCTTCGCGACAAAGCACTCCTCATTACTGGTGGCGATAGCGGCATCGGCAAGGCAGTCGCGATCGCAAGCGCGCGCGAGGGCGCGGATGTCGCATTCAGCTACCTGCCCGAGGAAGAAGAGGACGCTCAGGAGACAGTGAAATGGGTTCGCAAGGCGGGACGGCGCGTGTTACCGCTGCCGGGTGACATTCAGCAAGAGGACTACTGCCGCGAGTTAGTCGAACGAACCATCCACGAATTCGGCTACCTGGACATCCTGGTCAATAATGCGGCGTTCCAGATGACGCATGACAAGATTGAAGAGTTCAGCAGCGACGAGTGGGACCGCACCTTCCGCACCAACATTTACGCGATGTTCTATCTCGCCAAGGCGGCGCTGCCCCGCATGCGAAAAGGCGGCGCGATCATCAATACGGCTTCCGTGCAGGCCTACCAACCCAAGGGCCAACTGCTCGCTTACGCCACCACCAAGGGCGCGATCGTCACCTTCACCAAAGCGCTTTCGGAATTGGCCGTCGAGTATGGCGTCCGTGTCAATGCTGTAGCGCCCGGGCCGGTCTGGACTCCGCTGATCCCATCCACCATGGAGCAGAAGCACGTGCAGAAGTTCGGAGAGACATCTCCGTTACACCGCCCGGCCCAGCCTGCCGAACTCGCGCCGGCTTACGTCTTTCTCGCGTCGCAGCAGGAGTCGAGCTACGTGACCGGTTCCATCATGGATCTTACCGGAGGGAGGAAACTGCCGTAGTCCGCGATGCAGACTCTTTCATGAATAACCGAGGACTCATTTATGCCTCAATCGCAGAGCAGCAGCATCCCAATGCGTCAGTTCGGCAAACACGAGGACCGCATCTCGGCACTGGGCTTCGGCGGCCACCATTTGGGAGACGCGGAAGATGAAAACACGGCGATTCGACTGGTCCACGAAGCGGTAGATGGCGGGGTCACCTTCTTCGACAATTGCTGGGAGTATCATCGCGGCAAGTCGGAGGAATGGATGGGGAAAGCACTCAAGGGACTGCGGCCGAAAGTCTTCCTGATGACTAAGGTTTGCACCCATGGCCGCGACCGAGATCTGGCGGCGCGTATGCTCGAAGAATCACTGCGGCGATTGCAAACCGACCACCTGGACCTGTGGCAGATTCACGGCGTCTCGTTCGACAACGATCCCGACCTCTTCATCCGGCCCAACGGCGCGGCCGAAGCTCTCCGGCAGGCCAAGCAACAGGGCAAGGTTCGTTTCGTGGGATTCACGGGGCATAAAGATCCCGGCATCCACTTGAAGATGCTGGCGACTGGATTCCCCTTCGATGCTGTCCAGATGCCGCTGAACGCCTTCGACGCGCAGTTCCGGAGTTTCGAAAAGCAGGTGCTACCGGAACTCAACCGCCGTGGCATCGCCGCGCTGGGAATGAAGCCATTGCAGGGGCATGGCGACTCCATCCTGAAGGGTGCTTTGACGGCAGAGGATGCGTTGCGATACGCCATGAGTTTGCCAGTCGCCACCACCATCACCGGCATGGAGAAGCCGGAGATTCTGCGGCAGAACCTGAAAATTGCACAGGGATTTCAGCCTTTGAACCCGGCGGAAATGGACCGCGTGCGTCAGAGCGTCCGCGAGTACTCGGCGGACGGACGGTTCGAAATGTACAAGCTTTCCTTAAAGTTCGACAACCCGGAAGCGCGCCTGGCGCACGGCTTTCCGCTGGATGAAGAACAGGCCGAGGTCAAAGAGATGATGCGGGCAACCGAAAACACCGGGAAGCCCTATCCCGAATTGAAGAAGTAAATCTATGCCCTTTCAATGGATGCCATCCCGGCGCAAATTCCTGGAGACTGCAGCTACCTTATCGAGCCTGTCCTCGCTTTCCGCACAGACGCCCTCATACAGCGGCCAAGTCCCGCGCCGTCCGCTGGGGAAAACCGGCGCGCAAGTCTCAATTCTGGGCGTGGGCGGCTACCATTTGGGCTCCGCGGAGACGTTAGACGAGGCCAAGCGTATCGTGGCCATGGCGCTGGATGCAGGAATCAACTTCTTCGATTGTGCCTGGGACTATCACAAAGGCCGCAGCGAGGAGTGGCTCGGCGCAGCGCTCGCAGGCAAACGCGACCAGGCATTCCTGATGACCAAGGTCTGCACACACGGGCGCGACAAAAACGTTGCCATGCGCATGTTGGAGGAGTCTCTCCGCCGGCTGCGCACCGATCACCTCGACCTTTGGCAGATCCACGAGGTGATCTACGACAACGACCCCGATCTGATCTTCACGCCGAACGGGGCGGCCGAGGCGCTGGTGCAAGCCAAAAAGGAGGGCAAGGTACGTTTCGTCGGCTTCACCGGACACAAGGATCCGGCAATTCACTTGAAGATGCTCTCGCACGACTTCGCCTTCGATACCGTACAGATGCCCCTGAATTGCATGGATGCGAGCTTCCGCAGTTTTGAGGAGCAGGTGCTGCCCGAAGTCAACCGCCGAGGCATGGCGGCGCTCGGAATGAAGAGCATGGGCGGCAGCGGCGAGATGGTTCGAGCAGGCGCGGTAACAGCGGCCGAGGCCCTGAGTTACGCCATGAGTCTTCCGGTGGCTGTGACCATCAGCGGAATGGAGTCGGTGGGAGTGTTGAATCAGAATCTCGAGACCGCGCGCGGGTTCAAGCCGCTCCCGGCTACGGCGATGGCGCAACTCCGCGAACGCTGCCGGTTGGATGCTGCCGATGGACGATGGGAACTGTTCAAGACCACCAAGAAGTACGACGGGGACGAGGGGCGGTTGCAGCATGGTTTTCCAGACGCTACGGAACTGCCGGCGTGACGGAGGCCGGAATGCATCGTTGCGTAAGTACGGCCCCTAATTTCAGGCGAGGACGCTCCCTTCCGTCATGGCTCGCTACGAGCCGTTCGGGTTAGCTGCGTACAGCGTTTCAGAAAATAGGGTCTCGTATTTTGGCAAGAACGCTCCCTCACGGTCGCGGCTCGTAACCTACCCAAATACCTTCGCGCGCATACGTGCGCTTACGAGCCGCGCACGTGAGCCAGCGATGTCCAACCGCATGTCGGGCAGGCGCTCCCGGATTTTTCACAGCTTCTCACACTCACTCTCACTGTCGTGGCTCGTACCCTACCCCAATACATTCGCGGGAAAGGTGCGCATGCGAGCCGCGCACGTTAGCTGCGTACAGCGTTTCAGAAAATAGGGTCCTGTATTTTTGGCAAGAACGCTCCCTCACGGTCGCGGCTCGTATCCTACCCCAATATACATTCGCAGGATAAGTGCGCTTACGAGCCGCGCGCGTTAGCAAGCGATGTCCAACCGTATGTCGGGCAGGCGCTCCCGGATTTTTCACAGCTTCTCACTCTCACAGTCGTGGCTCGTGACCTCCCCCAAATACGTTCGCGGGATAAGGGGCGCTTACGAGCCGCGCGCGTCAGCAAGCGGTCTGGCGATCGCGGGAGTAACTGAAATCAAATGCTAAGCTCCCGAAGAACAGCATCTCCTCTACCCCTGCGGAGCGCCGCCGGCTCAGCGCGTGGGCATCGGCCCGCGGCAGATTCTTCTCGCGCTCCACCAGGCGATGGCCTCAGGATCGAGCGGCATTGCGTTTGCCCGAAAGTTGTGCAAAGATTTCGCGGTAAAAAGAGGGATGGGATTGCCACGTCTGCGCGGTGACGATTCTCCCGTCACGCACAGTCTGCTCATCCACAAACGTCGCTCCAGCCTGCTCTGCTTCCAGGCGAACGTGCTCGTAGCAGGTCACCCGCTTCCCGCGCGCCAGCCCCGCGGCCGCGATGATCTGTACGCCGTGGCAGATGGCAAAGATCCATTTCTCCTGGCGATCGAATTCGCGCACCATCTCCAGCAGCTTCTTGTTGTTCCGCAGGTATTCCGGCGCTCTACCTCCCAGCAGGAGGACCCCGGCATAGTCTTCGACTTTCACATCATCGAATGCGAGGCCGGCTTCCAGCCCGTAACCGTGCCTCTCGATGTATGTGTCCCATCCGGGTTCGAAATCGTGCATCACCAGGTTCAATCGCCGGCGCGTTGGAGCGGCGACAACCGCCTTCCAGCCTTCCTCTTCGAACCGGTGGACTGCATAGAGGGCCTCATAGGACTCGCCGCCGTCGCCCGTGATGATCAGGATTTTTGACATGTCTCCACTCTAACGCCAAGCAATACGAAAGCACTTAAGCTCACGGCTATTCCCAAATAACCTGTTTCTAGACGGCGGACCGCGCACCAGAGCAAGAGGATGTCGTGCGGCGGCCCCCCATGCCTATTTTTTCCTGGCAGTCTGTATTACGGCGTTGAATGCCGGCTTAGGTTTGCCGTCGCGGTCGAACAGCAGCGGATAGTTGGTGCGGCCGCGGACGGGAAAATCGTTCTTCCAGGAATCGCCATCGGTGACGCCCCAGAAGGTGACGCGCGACATGACGTTGGCGTGCTTGACGAAGATGGCGAAGAGGTCTGCGTAGCGCTTGGCAAGGGCCTGCTGGATATCGTCGGGCAGGCCGTTGACGTAGGGGTTGGCGCCGCCTGTTGATGTGGCCGAGACATCAGCGGAGTTGCCGCGTCCAGCGCGTGGGAGCACATCGACATCCAACTCGCTGATGGCGATCTTCACGCCAAGGGCGGCAAAGGCATTGATGGTGTCTTCCTGTTGCTGGAGGGTAGGCCAGTCGAGGGAGTCGTGGCCCTGCAGGCCCATGGCGGCGACCTTCACTCCCGCGGCTTGCAACTTCTGGATCAGATCGACCGCGCCTTTGCGCTTGGCTTCGTTCTCGACAGAGTAGTCGTTGTAGTAGAGTTCGCAGCCGGGGTCCGCCGCGTGGGCATACTGGAAGGCTTTTACCAGATAATCCTCGCCGATGATGTTCAGCCATTGCGACTTTCGCAGGGTACCGTCTTCATTGAGCGCTTCGTTGACCACGTCCCATCCGCCGATTTTGCCTTTGTAGCGGGTGACGACGGTGGTGATGTGTTCCTTCATGCGCTCAAGGAGTGCATCGCGAGTGAGAGGTGCTCCTTGGTCGTCCTGGAAGACCCAGCGAGGGACCTGGCTGTGCCATACGAGGTTGTGCCCAACGATGAACATCTTGTGCTTCTGGCCGAGAGCGACGTAATCGTCCGCGGGTCCAAAATTGTAGCCATCTACCCGTGGATGGATCACTTCCCACTTCATGACGTTTTCCGGGCTGATGGTGTTAAACTGCGCAGCGATGATCCCGGCGGCGCGGGGATCTTTCTCTTCGAACTGACGTTGATTGAGCGCTGCGCCGACGCGGAAGAGGCCCTGGAAGGCATCTTTCAGGGAGGGCTCTTGAGCGAAAGCAGCGGGGGTGAGAATGGCAATGAGGGGAATCAGTTTATTGAACATCGCGTCCTCGAGACAGCACAACACTTAGCAAGATCGGTTTCAAAATGCTAGGCACTGGCGAATTTCCTCCGGCGCTCAGCGAGCTCGTCCTGGATCTGAATGTTTAGCCTCTTGCCGATCTTGTAGGAGGTCAGGCACACCACTACGATGCCGAAGAAGATCGAGGGGAACAGGCTGATGGTCATGCGGATGCCCTGCAATGCGTGCGGCGTTTGCACCGCATTGGCTTGATAGCCGAAGGCCGAGAGCAGCCATCCGGCCATCGCGCCGCCGAGACTCAAGCCGGTCTTCAGTCCGAACAGGATCGTCGCGTAAATCACGCCAGTGATGCGGCGTCCCGTCTTCCATTCCGAGTAATCTACGACATCGGCGAACATGGCCCAGATCAACGGAATGGTCGGAGCGTAGGTGAGGGCGCGGGCATACTCCATGATGAACATGGTGCCGATCGAGCCCGCAGGCACCAGGTAAAAGAGTGCCATGAAGATAGTGGTGAGCGAGAAGCCCCAGATCGCCACCGCCTTCTTGCCAAATTTGATGGAGAGCGCGGTGGAAGTCAGTACACCCAGCACAGTGACGAACTGGCTGGTCATATTGAAAAAGCTGAAGCCCACGGAAGAGACGTTCGCTTTTTGGGCGTCAACGACGAGACCGAAGGTATTCAGTAGATAGTGCCAGAGTCCTCCGCTGCCGGCGACGTTGGTGAGCCCGACCGTGCCGAGAAAATCGTAGAGTTTGCCCTGGTCGGCATAGTATTGGAAGTAATACGAGATGGTGCCGCCGCGCATTGCCAGCACGATGAAATGGGACAGGGTGAGGATGAACATGGCCACCCACGGTCCCGTCTTCACCAGGTTGGCGAAGTCCTGCTTTGGTTCCGATTTCTGCTTGGGGTCTGGCTTGATGCGCTCTTTCGTAGTCAGGAACGTGATGAGGAAGAGGACCACGCAAACCGTGGCCCATAGCGCCATGGTCATCTGCCAGCCCTTTGCTTTATCGCCGTGTCCGAACTTGGCGACCAGCGGCAGCGTGAAGCCGCCGACGATTAACTGCGCGATCATTGCCGAAACGAACCGGTACGAGGACAGGCTGGTGCGCTCGTTGATGTCGCCGGTCATCACACCGGTCATCGCCGAATACGGTGTGTTGTTGGCCGAGTACAACGTCATCAACAGGACGTTGGTGGCGCAGGCCCAGAGCAGCTTGCCGGTATAACCCCAATCGGGGGTAGTGTAGGCCAGCACCATGACGATGCCCCACGGGATCGCGGTCCACAGCACCCAGGGACGAAACTTGCCCCAGCGAGTCTCCGTACGGTCGGCCATGACGCCCATCATGGGATCGAAGAACGCGTCCCAGAGCCGCCCTACCAGCAGCAGGGAACCGGCGACCGCGGCAGTAATGCCCATGGTGTCGGTATAGAAATTGAGCTGGAACAGGATCATCGTCATGAAGACGAAGTTCGCAGCGCCATCACCCAGGCTGTAGCCCGCCTTTTCCAGGAACGAGAGCCTCTGGGTTTGATCTTCCATGTTCGTGCCTCTTTGACTACGAGTAGACTGCGGCTTTGCCGGGTTACTGTACCAACAGGACCGCGGTCTTCAAATCCACATCACGCGATGAGTTTCCGATCATGATTTGGAACTCGCCCGGCTCGACGACGAACTTCTTCTCGGCATCGTAGAAGGCCAGCAGGTCCGGAGTGATGTCGAAAGCAACGGTTTTGGTTTCGCCCGGCTGGAGTGCGATCTTCTGGAATCCTTTCAGCTCTTTCATAGGGCGCGTAACGGAACTATAGGTGTCGCGGATATACATCTGGACCGTCTCGGTGCCGGCGCGATCGCCGGTGTTGGTGACCTCGACGGCGACCCGCGCGGCCGCGCCGTTCTTGATCTTCTTCTTCGATAGCAGCGGCTCCGAGATGCTGAAGGTGGTGTAGCTGAGGCCGTAGCCGAAGGGGTAGAGCGGCGTCACATCGTCGAAGAGGTAGCCGCGGCGTGCGGTGGGTTTGTAGTTATAGAAGGCCGGAAGATGACCGGCCGAGCGCGGTACGGTGATGGGCAGTTTGCCGCCTGGGTTATGGTCGCCGAAGAGCACTTCGGCGACTGCGTGGCCAGTCTCCTGTCCCAGGTACCAGCACTCGTAGATGACGGGCGCTTCCTTACTGATCGACTCGATGGAGATCGGGCGGCCGTTGAAAAGGAAGATCGCGACTGGTTTGCCGGTGGCGAGCATCGCCTTGACCAGTTCTTCCTGACGGCCGATCAGTTCCAGGTGCGCGCGGTCGCCCAGGTGGACGAACGACCAGGCTTCACGCGAAGTTTGCTCGTTGTCGCCGATAGCGAGCACGATCAGGTCTGCCTTCTTCGCCACCTTCACCGCTTCGGCAATCTGGCGGCGGTCCTCTTCCGGATCCGCGGGGATGACGTTGTCTTCAATCCACGCTCCGCCGATAGTGATCTTGCAGCCCTCGCTATAGACCACTTTGGCGCGCTCGCCTACGCGAGCTTTGATGCCATCAAGTACGGAGACTTCCTGCTTGGGGACGCTGCTGTAACCGCCGAGCAGAGTGCGATGAGCGTTGGGTCCGATAACGGCGATGGTCTTGAGCTTGTCAAGATCGAACGGCGCAAGGTTGTTCTCATTCTTCAGGAGGGTGATCGTCTCGCGCGCGGCTTCGCGGGCGAGCACTCGATGCTCGTCCGATCCCACAATGCGTTCGGCCTCGTCGGGATCCACGTAGGGATCCTCGAACAGACCCATCTGGAATTTCCAATAGAGCATCGGGGCGACCAATTCGTCGAGCTGCTTCTCCTTGAGCACGCCCTTACGGACCAGTTCCACCAGGTGCTTGTAGCAATCGGGCTCGGGCAACTCGATGTTGACCCCGGCTTCCACTGCCTGGCGGCACGCTTCCTTCTTGTCCTGGGCGACGGCATGGCCGCGAACATCAGCGCGATAGTGGAGCTCGGTGATGGCGTAGTAGTCGGAGACAACGAAGCCCTGGAATCCCCACTCTTTGCGGAGGACATCGCGCAGCAGCCACTGGTTGGCGTGCGAGGGTATGCCATCGATCTCGTTGTAGGAGGCCATGATGCTGAGAGCGCCGGCTTTCTGGATGGCCTCTTTGAAGGGGAACAGGAACGTCTCGCGCAGCACCCGTTCGGAGACGTTCACGGGCGCGCAGTTCGTGCCGGATTCCGGCTGGCCATGCGCGGCGAAATGTTTCAACGTAGCGATCACGCGATCTTTATTGCGGAACGTGGCGTCGCCCTGGAAGCCGCGGACAGCAGCCATGCCCATGCGCGATACCAGGAAGGGATCTTCGCCGTATGTCTCTTCGACACGGCCCCAGCGCGGCTCGCGGGCGACATCGACCACGGGAGTAAGCGCCTGATGCGCGCCGCGCATGCGGGCCTCCTTCGCGGCCATGGTGAAGAGCCGCTCGGCCAGTTCGGGATTGAAGGTCGCGCCGAGTCCGATGGGTTGCGAGAAGCTGGTGGCATCGAGCGCGGCATGGCCATGGAGGCACTCTTCATGGAAGATGACCGGGATGCCAAGGCGGGAGTTCTCGACGAAGAACTTCTGGATGGCATTCGACAGCTCTGCGGTGGCGCGCGCCCGCAGACCCTTGCCCGCCTCGCTGGGGCGGCCGACCTGGCCGAGTCCACGGCGGTCTTTGAACGCCTTTTTAGCTTTAGCCAGGTCGAACGCCCCGTCGGCGTCGACTAGTGTCTCGGACCTTTCGCGCCAGACGCACATCATCTGGGCGGCCTTTTCTTCGAGGGTCATCCGCGAGAGCAGATCTTTCGTTCGCCGGGCAGGTGGCAGTGCCGGGTTCAGGTACGCGGGAGCAGGCGTCTTTTTGCTAGGAGCTTTGGTTGCCGATGGCATGATGGTGGCGTCGTTTTGGGCGCTGACACGAATTCATTTTAGTGTCGAACTATATCTGGATTACAACACGAAAGCAAGCACCCCGTCGGCGCTCGCGTCGGCGTATCTGCTCCGACATCGGGAGCGACCATCCGCGCGCAAGCGGGAGTCTCGTCTCCACTTTGCAGGGGCACGAAAACCACGTGCTCAGAAAGCCGTGACAGACGGACTGAGCCGCCTCGCTCGCGCGCAAGATGCGGCTGTCCCTTTGTCTTTGGTTCGTCAGAAGAATTCGTGGGTCGAGGCAGCGGAAGATGCGGAAGCCGTAGGATTTTCTCTTGGTGACTGTAGGTCACGGTGGTCACGGACGCAGTGCAGACGCAGTTAACGACATGCGACGCGGTTTAGGTCGTGGCGCAAACACTCTGTTTGCCGTCTCGACACTTTTGTCGAGACTTTTCTAGGGCGCACCAAATCTGCGCGTTGTGCAGACTTTACGGACTCCCCGAAAGCGTCGACAGGAGTGTCGACGCGGCGAACAAGAGTGTTCGCGCCACGGGCCAAGCCTCTTAAAGCGTGCGGCATGCGACTGACGGATCGACTTGCGCCGCGCGACGCGCTGGCGGCCACGATGCCCCTGCGCAAACGGCTCCCACATATCGGAGATAGGATTCGATGGCTCTCTCGCGGGTCAAGTACTTGTGGCCCCCGGCATATTGGATCTCAGTCAACCGGCTGGCGGTAGCCCTTTAGCGCGAAACGAAGTGTGCCGTGCGTCCAATATCTTCTTCCCACTGCATTTCCGCGATCTCCGACCGCTGCAAAGCTGCTCCAGGATCCATCGGACGATCTCGAACCCCTCAGAATTTTCTCTGCAATTTGTCAAACCAAGCATTGCATTGTCGCGAGGATTCATGGCATACTTCCCATAAATCGTTTATGGGAAAAGAAAAGGTCGGCGATCTGCTGCAAGGCACCCTCGACATGCTAGTCCTCAAGGTTTTGACGAGTGGGCCGAAACATGGCTATGCCATTGCGGAACTGATTCATCAGCGGTCTGACGAAGTATTACGCGTGGAAGAAGGTGCCCTTTATCCCGCGCTCCACCGACTGGAGTTGCAGGGGTGGCTCGCCTCCGAATGGGGGACTTCGGAGAATAACCGGCGCGCAAAATTCTATCGCCTCACCACCGCGGGCCGGTCGTACATGGTGAAAGAGAGAGACCACTGGAGCCGTCTGGCGGCCGCCGTGGCACGTGTCATGGAGACTGCCTGATGTTCCCTCCGTTCCTCAATCTCCGCCTGCGCGTGAAGGCCATGATCCGCCGTCGTCAGCTCGACCGCGACCTCGAAGAGGAGTTGAGTTTTCATCTTTCCCTGCGCGAAGCAAGCTATCGGGCGTCAGGCGCTGCACCCGATGAGGCGCGCGCCGCCGCTCAGCGGAATTTTGGAAACAGAACAGCGTTTCAGGAGGCTTGTCGCGATATGTGGACGTTCGTGTCGATCGAAAACCTATTGCAAGATCTGCGCTACGCGCTTCGCCAGCTTGCGGCTTCCCCCGGGTTCGCCTCCATTGCCATCCTCACCATCGCCTTGGGCATTGGTGCGACGACCGCCATTTATAGCGTCGTGGATGCAACGCTTCTGCACCCCTTGCCCTATCCGCAGCCCGAACAGCTCGTTCGCATTCAGGAAGATTTTCCCGGCGTGGGTGCGTACGACGTTCGTTTATCCGTGCCTGAGTGGAAGGACTTTCAGAGTTCCGGAATCTTCCAATATGTATCGCCGGAGCGAAGCGGCTCCGTCAATCTCACGGGCTCGTCTCAACCCGCTCGCATCCAGTTTAAGTCTGTCGCGCCAAATTATTTTACCCTCCTCGCCGTGAAGCCCGAATTGGGCCGCGTATTCCATCCCGACGATCCAACACCTGGCTTCAACCTGGAAGCGGTCATCAGCGACGGGCTTTGGAAGCGGGAGTTCGGCGCCGACCCCCACATCCTCGGCAGAAGCTTGCGTCTCGACAACGACGTTTACTTCGTCGTCGGCGTCCTGCCCCCTGATTTTCATGATCAGGGCCGCACAACCGAAATCAGGAACACCGAAATATGGGCTGCATGCGGGTTTTCCAGTGTGCTGTTGCCGCCTCGAACGCGCAGTTCACGCGTACTGAGGACAGCCATCGCACGCCTGAAACCCGGACTGACGCTTGAGACCGCACAGAGCCGGATGGATGCGCTGGTTGCCTCTTTGCAGAAGCAATTTCCCGCGGATTATCCGCCCGAAAGCGCGTGGAGCGCCCATCTTGTTCCTCTAGGCGAAACGGTGGTGGGCAAGGTGCGGCAGCCGCTGCTGCTGATGATGGGCGCGGTGGCGTTGGTGCTGCTCATCGGATGCGTCAACGTCGCCAATCTGCTCCTTGCGCGCGCCACCGCCAGAGGGCGCGAAATGGCTGTTCGGCAAGCGCTGGGCGCACCAAGAGTGCAGCTCATCCGCCAACTGCTCACCGAGAGCCTGCTCCTTTCGATGCTGGGCGGAATCGCCGGTTTGGCGATTCTCTTTTCCACCAGTAAACTCCTGCTGCAAATCATTCCCACGACCCTGCCCCGGCTGAATGACATTTCGATTAGCTGGACCGTGTTGCTCTTCGCGTTCGGCATCTCCGTTCTCGCCGCAGCGTTCTTCGGTCTCGCCCCGGCCCTGCAGGCCACCAGAATCGATCCAATCCACGTGCTCCGGCAGGAAGGCCGCGGTTCGAAAGGATCGCGAAGTCAGACGTGGACGCTGAGCGCTTTGGTAGTCACCGAATTTGCGCTCTCGCTCGTCCTCCTGATCGCAGCGGGCCTGCTATTACGCAGTTTCTGGGATCTGTACAGCGTGCGCCTCGGCTTCGATCCCGGCAACGTCATGGCCATGAGCGTATGGCTCCCCTCGCCCAACGATCCAGCCACGGATATCTACGGGAGCCCCGACCAGGAAGCGCGATTGATTCGCGAAATTCTGCGCCGCGGCCGATCGCTGCCGGGAGTAACAGAAATCGCCGCCGGTACTCAAGAGGCAATTCCTCTGAATCACGATAAAAATCCCGTCGCGTTTGTCCTGGAAGAAAGCAGCACGCGGAGCGACCTGCCCCATCAGGCGCAGTGGGCGAACGTGACACCAGATTATTTTCACCTGCTGGGAATGCCCCTGCTCCAGGGCCGTTTATTCACCGAATTTGATGTCGAGAAGGCACCCAGGGTTGCCGTTGTCAACGAGGCATTCGCACGAACCTGGTGGCCGGACCAGAACCCTCTTGGCAAGCGCCTCAGGTTGAGCCAACCGGGCCGCGCCGACTCTTCATGGGCTACCGTGGTTGGCGTCGTTACCGACGCTCGCACTGAGACGCTCGAGGACACCCGCACTCCACAAATCTATCTAAGCTCCTGGCAGAGAACCGATAAGGATCTCGCCCTCTTCCTGCGCGGGCGCCTGGACCCCGCCAAACTCCCGGAGCAGGTCCGCGATATGGTTCAATCCCTCGACCACGAGCTTCCCGTCTTCGGCGCGAAGAGCCTCCCGGATGTCGTATCCGGCTCTCTCGCGCAACGGCGCTTCTCCTTGGAAATGGTTCTGCTCTTCGCCCTCACGGCATTGTTGCTCGCGGGCATCGGTGTTTATGGAACCATTTCGTATATTGTCAGCGAGCGCACACGCGAGATCGGGATTCGCATCGCACTGGGCGCACAGAGGAAGACTATCCTACACATGGTTCTTGGCCGGGGGCTCGCACTCGCACTTTTTGGTACGGCCGTGGGGCTTGCCGGCGCATGGATTGTGTCGCACCTGATGGCGGCATTGCTTTATGGCGTCTCGCCGAGCGATCCCCTCACCTTTATCAGCCTCACGGTTGTCCTCATCATGGTGGCGCTCGCGGCCTGCTATATCCCCGCGCACCGCGCTATGCGGGTCGACCCCAGCGTCGCTTTGCGCGAGGGATGAATCCCCTGAGGTTTAGACTCTTCGGCCATCCAGAGCCGACAAATCATACTGGCAGCCCGACAGATCATGACCATTTGGACTCTCGCTCCCGGACAGAGCGCAACTCCCGATTAAGCTCATAGTGGAATGGCCCGCCTGCCACTTGGTGTGTACGGCGCGACGTATGAGAGGTTGTCGTCGCCGGGCCTCCCTGACGGCGCACCGGCAGCGGGTTTGCCGGCCTACGCGAGCGGACCTTCCCCGCACCATTCGACGTGCCCGTGACCCACAGATTCCTCTGACGAGGCTTGTCTTTAAGTCTGTTCCGCAGCCGCCCTTAATTACCTCTCCTGACATATTTATTCGGCGCACCGGGCGTGGGAACGTCGCCGGCGACCTGCGCCCCGCTGGCATGAGCCTGCGTCAACGGAGCGGTGAGCGTGATTCCGCTGCCGGCGACTTGCGCACCGGCCGCGTGTCCAGACTTCAGCGGGGCAGTGACGCTGATGGTGGCGCCGGGGCCGCCGCCACGCCCCCCTCTGCCGCCGGTGGTAGCGGCGACAACCGCAGTCTCCTGGTTTGCGCCACTATCGATGGTGATGGTCTGGCCGGCGGTAAAGCCGAACCCGCTGCCGACAGGGATAACGGTCGCGCCCACCTCGATGGCGGCGCTCGCCGTGGTGGCGCCTGCCGTGCCAACGGTCGCGATGACGGCGGTCTGGAGGTTCGCGCCCGTATCGATCATAATCGTCTGACCCGCGGCGAAGTCTGCGACGCTGGCGACCTTGATATTCGTCGCACCGGCAGCCGAAGCAGATGCCAGGGTGGTAGCGGACTGCAACTGGAAATCGGTGCAGTTGCTGTCGGTGTCGAGGCCGTCCGGAAAGCGGCCCGCGCTCCTATCGGGCGCGGCGGCGGGCACGGCGGGTCCACCGAAACCGCCGCGGCCCGGACCGGGTGCAGGCACGCGGCATCCACTCGCCCCGGATCCCGATGCGCCCTGGTAACCTTCGGAGGCCCATGGATCAACCAGGAGGCCGTAGTTGAGGCTGTCCACGACCAGGCCGGCCGCATCGCGCAGCACCATGTTGCCGGCGTTCGGCGAGAGGACCGGACCTCCGAACCACTGGTTGGGTACCGGTGTCCCCTGGTAGCCAGCGGTCGTATCCTGGGCGTCACGCACAACCGCGTCGATCGCATGGTCCTTTGCCAACGGGCTGTCGAGCGTGATGCCGGTGCCGAGCGCCTGGACGGGCTCGTTGCTCGAGTGGGCAAACGCCGTCGCCGGCTTGAAGCTGATCCCGGTTCCGTGATCGTTGAAGGGGAGATTGGCCGCATGGTTGAACTTCAGAGGCGCGGCCACGTCGAGACCCGTGCCCTGATCGATTACTGCCTCCCGACTGGGATGGGCCTTGGCGAGGGCCGGGCCGAAGATCACGTTCACGCCGGTTGGATCGGCGGCGCCGAGCGACGTGATGGTAACGGTCTCCTGTGTCGCGGGCGTGCCCACGGTCATCTTGTCGCCCACCGTGAAATTGCCTTGGCCGCGCACCTGGACTTTGACATTGGTCGCGCCGGCGGGCGCTTCGGCCGAGAGGGACCCGCGGACCGACTGCGTCCCGACCTTCGTCACCGTGACCGTCTCGATCCCGTGGCCTACGCTGTCGATGTCCAACACGATCTTGTCGCCGGCTGAGATGTTGGCGACGCCCGTCGCACCTCCGGGTTGACCCACTTGCCAGAATTTGATATTCGTCGAGCCGGCGGGCGCGTCCGCCCCCAGGTAGGCTTGGGTGCCCGCTTTTCCGATCGCGGTGACGGTGGCCACCTCGTACCGTTCAATCGATTTTGAGACGGCGGGGTAGGTGGCGCCGTAACCAAGAGCGATCTTTTCGCCGACCGCGAAGCCCGCCACACTCGTGACTGGCACGCTCGTCGAGCCGGCGGGAATCGTGATTACCGGGCCATCCGGGAGAGGTTGCCACAGCGTCGTGCTGTTGCTGGCCGCCGTTCCGATGCTTGCGATCTTGCGGGTCTCCACGCTCGTACCGGTGCCGATGGTGATCGAGTCGCCGACATTCAGGCCAGTGGTGCTCCTCACGTGAATGATGGTGTCGCCCTTGTGCGCGGGGACTGCCAGCCCGGAAGTGGAGAGGCCGAGCAGGTAGAAGCCGTGAGCCGCGAGTTTCGTTCCGGCCGGGATCTTCACCGAAGAGAGGATGGGCTGCTGGGCCGAATGCTCGGTCAGGGTCCAGCCAGAGAGATCGACGTCGCCCGAACCGGCATTGTAAAGCTCGATGAAGGAGTTCGTCGAGTTGGCGGGAGAGCCGGCGCTAATGCGGAATTCGTTGATCTTGATTGGGCTGACGTTGCGCACTTTCTCAGCCGTTTTCTCGGATTGCGTCCGGCCGGTGCTCTGGTTGGTCCACGAGGCGCTGCCCACCAGATCGCCGTTGAAGGGCGCTGATCCCGCGGTAATCTTGAAGATCGCGGACACACTGCCGCCCGGCGCGACCGGGTCCGTGAATGTCTTCGACGTTTCGCTGGCGCCAGAAACCAGGGCGCTCCACCCCTTCGGCACGGAAATGCTCAACTTGACCCCCGCCGCGGGCGACCCGGTAGTGTTCGTGAACTTCACGGTTGTGTCCTGCGAGGACCCGGGTGAGAAGGTCTGGAGTCCCGGTGGAGCATCCGTTGCCGACGCCGGCGCCAGGCTCAGCGGCGCAACGTCGTACTTCGCGGCCACGACGTTGGCATGCACCAACTGGTCGGTAACGTTCGACGGGAACGTGCCTGCGGCCGTCATCGCGCCTTCATAAAAGGTGCCCTGCGAACCCACGCTGTTGTCGCCCCCGTTGCCCAGCAGAATCGCCCCCTGCTTGCGCATCGGGTCATAGGTTGGGTTGACGCGCGGTCCGTCGAACATCACCGACAGGTCGCCCTTCTGCGAGTCACCGCCCATTGAGGTCCAGTGGTGCGGTTCTCCTTTGGCCATCGCGGTCACGAATCGCCAGGTGATGTTCGGCAGGCTGGTGCAGACTTTATTGGATCCATCGGGGTTGACACAACCCACCAGGTTGTTCTCCTGATCGGTCATAATCCACGGGCCGGGAGGGTTCCCGTGATACCAGGCACCCGCGTTACCGTAGTAGGTCGTTTCCATAGTGCCGTTGTCGTCGTCGCGGCTGTCGATCTCGGCATTCCCATAATCGAAGCAGCAGCCGGAGTTGTAGTGGTGGCCGTTAATTACCCAGTATTGGCCTTCCGCCTGGTCATCGACGGCGGTGCCCTTGGGGTTGTCATTGCGGATGCCCATTCCAGGTTCGATGAAAACGCCGTAGACCTTATGGCCCATGATTGTCACCGGCGCCATGTCGGCGACCGGGAGGTTGTTGAACCCACCCATGGCCGGGCCGCTGAATCCGCCACGAGGCGCCTGGGTGAGGTGGTTATGCTTGGGGGATTGGTCGTAGACAATGGCGATCCAGCAGTAGGTGTTAGCGCAGAACGAGTCCTGGGCGGCGGCGTTAGCGTATCCGCCCGCATTCGACCCGCTGGGCTGAACAACTCCGATGTCCAAGGTCTTGCCGTCCGACTGGCGCAGGACTTGGTAGAGCGGGCCATTGTAGGAGGCATACAGCGCCCGTGTGGTGCTGTGAGCGGCCACGCAGGGGTCGCCGCCGGCGGCGTAGATGTCACATGGGCCTTTCGGCCTTAGGGGCACATTGGCTCCCCGCCCGGACTGTTGGGCCATCGTCCATGCGGCGCACATCAGCGTGAGCGCCAGTGCCGGCATCAGCACAAGATTGATTCTCGATTTCATGTTTATCCTGTTTGCCTTTTCGATCCCGATCGGTCAGACCGAGCTATTAGCCGCTTTTGGTACAACTTCTATATCGAAGTCCTCCACCCCGTAAAGCCGTTGAAGGTGGTTGACCGGAAATCCACGCCTGCCGGGTATGGTGTGCTCCAGTTCTTTTGGCGCCCGGCCGCGTCCGCCAGTGTCCCTGCTGCCGGCCAGGGCCCAGCAAATCGTAGGTCCGTCCAGGCAGCGCAAGCATCGCCTTCGTACCAAGTAATAACACGTGCGCCACATCCAGGCAGTGTGGGGCCTGGTACCCCTCAGGTTACCGTGTAACCGTGTTTGTGTTGAAGGCGGCTCGCGCAGCAGAGGATGGCTACCCGGTTAGAACACGTTGGTTCCCAAGAGCCGACCCAAGGTTGTTCCCAAGAACCAATCCGCAACATCCTGGACCGCCTCGTAACACTCCAGTCCCGTCTCGCCACCTTTAGCTCGCCAAAGGAGTGCCTGGTCCATACGCTGGGGTCATGAAGACACTTAGCAAAGACGCCCTACCCGGAATGGCGCTCTGCGTATGCTTCCTGGCAGCGCTTCCCATTGCCCAGGGCGCGGAACCGATCACCGTCAGCATGACGGCTGAGCACTGGCAGACTAAGGAAAACGCGGAGTTCCTCCGGCAATTGGGTTTTTATCAAGGCCTGATGCGGCTGAACAGCGGCGATGCCTTACTCAAGGGCATCACCTTCAGCAACGGAACCATCGAGTTCGACGTAAATACCGTCGGTCGGGGGGCGCCAGGCATAGCCTTTCGTCAGCAAGACGAAGGTAATTTCGAGCTCTTCTACCTCAGGCCCGATCCGAACTGTCCGGCCTTCCGGGCCTGCATTCAGTACGCGCCGCAGACTCATGGCGTCCTGCTTTGGGACCTCTTTCCGCAATATCAAACCCAGGCGCCGCTTCGGGAGAATGGGTGGAACCACATTAAGATGGTCGTATCCGGACGGCGGATGAATGTTTTTGTGAACGCTTCACCATCTCCCACACTCCAGGTCGGACGGTTGGAGGGGGATGCCATGCAAGGAGGTGTGCGACTGGAGGGGCCCGGGACCTTCGCAAACATGGTGATCACTCCCGACGCTGTGGATGGTCTGTCTCCCGAGCCCGCCAAAGATCCGCTGGAGGGGGACCGCCGCCTGGTCCGGAAATGGAGTCTCTCACCTTTTTCCGCGTTGCCGAACGGTAAGGAGCCAACCTACAACGAGATGCCCCATGCTTCGCAGGAATGGAAGACAATTGACACGGAGCGGAGCGGGCTGCTAAATCTCAGCCGCGAGTATGGCCGGCCTCTGCCCCAGCCGAACCGGGCCGTAGCATGGGTGAAGACGACCATCAGTTCCGACAGGAAACAGGCCATGAAGGTAGAGATTGGATGGACCCGCGAACTGTGGGTATTCGTGAACGGGAAACTGGTGTATGCCGACAAAAACATATGGGAGCAGGAAGGAACCCGAAAATTTCCAGACGGGCGATGTTCGCTGGAGAATGGCTCCTTCGCGTTGCCTCTGGAAGCGGGTGATAATGAGGTCGCAGTGGCAATCTCGAACAACTTCTACGGATGGGGACTGATGCTTCGCCTGGCCGATTCGGAAGGGGTTCATCTGGCAACAAAGTGACCAACCCGATGGCTGGCAAACCATGGATGAAGACTCGTCCGGGCCAAGTTGCCCTTGCGGCAGTGGCCTGGACGATTCTGGGCTGTGTGTTTGCCTTGCCCGATCTCTCTGGCGGCACCGGCCGGCGTCACGCTCTGCTCTTATCTCTTACGCTGTGGTGGTGCTGGGGTATGGTCACACCTCTGATTCTTTGGGTGGACCGGCAAATTCCCGTCTCCAGAAAGCAATTCGCCCGCCGGGTTCTGGCGCATTTCCTTCCGAGCCTGCTAGTGACGGCTCTATACACGTATCTCCTGGGAGCGGTTCGCGCCACGGTCGGGATTGATGGATGGAGCGGCTTGTTTCGCATCAGGTTTATGGTCGATGCGCAGGGAGGCATGTTTCTCTGGAACTGGCTCATCTACTGGCTGATTCTGGGAGCCTGGCAAGCCTATCGCTATTACGATCACTACATTGCCGCTGAATTGCGCCTGGAGCGTTTGGAAAAGAACTTCTCCGAGGCTCGGCTGAACGCGCTTCGAATGCAATTGGATCCGCATTTTCTTTTCAACGCGCTGAACACCATTTCATCGCAATTGGAACGAGACCCGAAGCTTGCGCGGCGGATGATCGAGCATCTGGGCGACCTTCTCCGCCTGTCGCTCGAATCGAAAGACCGGCTGGAGGTCCCGCTGGCCGAAGAGATGGCCTTTCTGGAACACTATCTGGCGATCCAGAAGATCCGCTTCGGAGACCACCTGCGGATCGAGACGCAAATCGCGCCGGAGGTGAAATATGCTTCCGTGCCCAGCCTTTTCGTTCAGCCACTGGTGGAGAATGCCATCCGGCACGGGATTTCCAGGCGGGCTGCGGGCGGTACGGTGATTGTGTCGGCACAGCGGGACGGGGATCGGCTTCGCATCCGCGTGCTCGACGATGGCGTGGGACTCCCGACGGGTTGGACGCTCGAGAACTCGGGCGGCTTAGGGCTTTCCGTGACGCGGCAGCGTGTAGCAGGGCTTTATCCCGATGGCGAAACGTGCTTTGCCGTGAACCGGCGCTCCAGTGGTGGAACCGAAGTTGAAATCTCGCTGCCTCTGCGATGGATCGGAAAGGAGGCCCATGCCGCTGTCGGCGTCTGAAGGCCTCTCGGTGATGGTGGCCGACGACGAGGCGCCGGCGAGGCAACGGATCATCGATCTGCTGCGCCGCAATTCTCAAGTGGCCGCGATCATCGAGGCGTCCGACGGACTCTCCGCGGTGGACATCATTCAGAACCGAAGACCCGATCTGGTGTTTCTCGACGTGCAAATGCCCGAACTGAATGGCCTGGAGGTCATCGCAGCAGTGGGAGCCGAACGTATGCCGCTCACCGTCTTTGTGACCGCCTACGATCAGCATGCCATCCGCGCCTTCGAAGCAAATGCGCTTGACTATCTCCTGAAGCCGTTCAGCGACGAGCGCTTTGAGGCGACCATGGCTCGCGTCAGCATTCGCATGGATGAACGCAGCGTGCGGGAGTTTGGACGGCGCATTCTTCGCATGGTTTCCACGGAGCCCGCTGGGGATATGCCCCTGGACCGTCTGGTGGTGAAATCCGGAGGCTCTACCCGCTTCGTACGGGTGACCGATATCGACTGGATCGAAGCTGCCGGGGTTTATGCGAACCTGCACATCGGAGGAAAGGAACTGTTGTACCGGGCCGCGTTGAACGAGCTTGCGGAGAGGCTCGATCCTGTTCGCTTTGTCCGCGTCCATCGTTCGGCGATTGTCAATATCGAAAGCATCCTGCACCTGGAACCGATCTCCCATGGCGAATTTGAAGTCATCCTGAAAGATGGTTCGCGATCGAGAATCAGCAGAACCTATCGCAGGCAACTGGAAAAGAGATTGGGTCAATCGCTGTAGTCCACGCCGCGATGTGGGACTGGGCGATAGGTTCCGTTGAGCTGCGATGGTGATGAGCAACACCGTGGCCGCGCAGTCTACGACCACCGGCGGAGACGTAAGGATTCGGCCCGATCTGCTCGTCCGATTGCGCGGCTTGAGAGCGCGCGGCACTTCGCGGAGTTGAAGAGCGCTCCGTTCGGTGTCGAGATCGCGGAACTGGAGCCGGTCGCGAAGAACGTTCGGAGCGCCTGCGAATGAATCAGTTCGAGCGGATCGCAGGCGGCGGAACCGGCGAGCCGTTGCCGTACTGTTCGATCTTCCGCGTCTTCATGTTGTACACATCGCCCGGTGAGAGCACGTAGTAGGGCTTCTCCCAAGGCTCATACGGGCGCGTGTTGTCGTGGATGGCGACCTTCCATTTGCCGATCACCTGGAATTTATCGCCCGTCACTACGATCGCCGTGCCTTCCGACAGGCCGATGCCCAGCAGGTTGGGAAATTTCTTAATCACCGGAATGATGTCGTCCCATCGATTGCGTGTGTTGATGTGCTGATCGATGGCCACCTTGCGCAGGAAGGCGAAGCCGTGTTCGTGCTCGGGCTCGGGAGTCATCACGATCTCCGATCCGGCGATGGCGCCGCGCACCAGGTAGTCGCCCTGAATGGTCGCGCCGGCGGAGCTGCCACCGATCACTCCGCCCCGCTCCAGCACCTTATGGAATTCGCGCAGCGTGAGCGTGTTGGCGTAGGAGTCGACCACATTCCACTGGCGTCCACCGTCGAACCAGACGCCCTTGGCGTCGCGCAGAACTTTCGCAAACTCTTCGGTATCGGCCACCTTGGGATCGTGCGTGTGGAGCATGAAGACGTTGGTGCAGCCATGGTCTTTCCATCTCTTGAGCACCTGTTCCTCTTTGTACACTTTGATGCTGCCGTCCTGGTTCTTGTTGCCGCCGGCGGTAGGCACCACTACGATTTTGGCGCCCAAACCACCGGCCTTGTTGACAAAGGTTTCGAAGATTCCGGTGCCCACGTCGGAACCTCCTCCTTGAATGACCAGGGTCCCGGTGGCGGGTCCATACTCGGGCTCCTGGGCCAACATCGGTCCTGCCGCAAGAGCGCTCATCAAAATCAGATTCAATCTGCTGTACTGCATCACTCCTCCTGAGGTTCGTAGTTAGAGCGTCACCGGTGTGGCGCCCGCAAGATAGATGGCATTGAAAAGGAACTTGAAGGTGCCGTGCGGCTGGCCGCGGAACGTGATCTCGGGGCCGAATAAATAGACTTTGCCCTTGCCGATATCGCCCTCGATCGCCTCTACCGCTCCGTTCAGATACTGCTCTCCCCACGCCCAGCCGCTGCGCAACGGCTTCGGACCGGAGAACCACGCGATGGGCCGCACGCCCTTCTGGTCCGCGCCAGGCGCCAGTCGGAACGCCGGGCTGTTCATGTAGAAGACGTCCACTTTTTCGGGTATTCCGTAGGCGATTGGTAGGGCCGGGTCGACGCTCGCCTGGAGCACCGAGCCTGGTATGTAGAACTTGGTATTCGGCAGACGCGCGTCGGTACCGTCGGATGAGCGTTCCACCAAAGCATTGCTCACCGGGAGTTCGAAATAGTGGTCGAAGGTCGTGGAGCTTCCGATGGCGAGCACGGTTCCGCCCTCTTCCAGGAAGCGCCGCAACTGCGGGCCGGTGGTGGCGGATGTAATCGCCCCCATCTGATTGCGATACTCGTCGGGGACATCGCCCCCGCGTCCACCGCGCCCACCTCCGCCTCCGCCGCCTCTGCCACCGCGTCCTCCGCGGCCGCCACTCTCGGCGGGCAAGGCTCCATCGGGGAAGATCAGCACGTCGTACTTCGCCTTCAGATCGCCGGCATCGAGCGCCGGTGCGAAGACCAATTCATAGGGAGTAGGGAATGCTTTTTCGAACATCCAGCGGATGTGGCCGGAGTCCTGCGAACCGCCGTAGCGATCCCACAGGCCCACACGAACGGGACGCAATTTCAAGGCGGCGCCTTGCGGTTTCGCGGCAGTCCCCTCGAACGAAAGTCCCAACTCCTTCGACAGCGTGTTCAGCGCACCGGCCGTGGATGCCTTCGCCGAAATGTAGATAGTCCCGGCGGGATAGTGCCTCCCATTGGCGTTGAATTCGCTCTTGAGCCAGTAGACTTCTTCGCCACCGGCTAGAAGCCGGTTGGTGCCGGTAAACGCATCGTTCACCTGGTGGCTCAAGAGGTAGCCAGTTGCGCCATCGGAGGACAGCACGCGGCCGGCCGGAGTTTTCGCGAATCCTTCGATCTTTTCGAAGGGACCGTCAAATTTGTCGAGGATGCGGTCGAATTGCACGCCCATTTGGAAGGCCAAGGTGTAGCCGGTAATGTCGTAGGGCGGACGAGGCGGGCCGCCGGGATATTGGAAGTCGTTGGGGTGGTCCTGCGGCTCGAGCATGTCCCGCAGGTGCGGCCGGAAGGCTTGCGCCGCCTTCACCACGTACGAGCCGGCACGATATTGCTTACCCGCCACTTCGAAGTCGCGTGTGGCGCGGTGCACCACAATGCCGCACTTTTGCAGGGCGTCGACGAACTTGGTGGCGGTGAGGAAGTCTGGCTGATCGGACGGAACGATGTAGCCGCGCGGGTCGCGCGTTTCAGGCGAGCGGAGTTGCTCCCAATACTGCAGCGGGATGTTGCCGCCGCGGCCGCCTCCGAACCCGGCGGGACCGCCTTCGGTATCGCCACCGGCATTCGCCGCCTCACCGCCTCCGCGATTGCCGCCCGGGCGATCCTTCGCGTACGCCGCCTCCATCGCCGCGATGCGCTTCGGAGTGAGCGTCCAGTAGTCCTCGCTGCCGCGTTCGATGGAGTTCTTGCCGGCGCGATAGATACGGAACAGAAAGTCTTCGCGGAACTTCGACGCAATGTCGAGGATCGCGCGATCGCTGGTGAGCAGATACTCGATGCTTTGGCGCTGGTGCCACTCCTGGCGGGGTCCGATCGGCGCCGGCTGATCGGCCGCGGGAAGCAGTTTGGACGCTACCAGTGGAATGTTGATGGGCGACGGGCTGCCGATGATCTCGGAGAGCAGACCGATCTGGTTGTGGAAGCCGGTGGTGGTGCGGTCGCCGCCATTGAACCAGGTGGAATAGGGCGCACCCGTGCGCATCACGGCGCCGGGCTTGCCCTCGGCGAGGAATCTCTCGTGGACTGCGGCTGAGACCAAGTCGATACCGATGGGCACGAGCGGGTCCTGATTGTAGTTAAACGGATCGCGGAACGGAGAGAAGAACAGGACGGAGCCCGCCGGACCGGTCTGATGCTGGTTGTACATGATCTGCGGAATCCATTCGATGTACATCTGGCGGTTGACGGCTTCGGTCTCGGGCTGATTGACCATGTAAGAATCGCGATTGTTATCATGGCCCACGTACTTCTGGTAAAGGCGCGGCAGGTTGCCCAGGCTGCGCTGTTTGGGATCGGGATTGCGCATGTACCAGTTGGCGACGAGTTCCATGCCATCGGGATTGATGGGGACCAGCAACAGGATGTCATCATTCAGAATGCGCAGGGTTTCGGGGTCGGTGCGGGTCAGAAAGTCGTAGGTCTCGGTGAAGAGCGCCTGCCCGTTGACGGTTTCGTTGGCATGGATCCCGGCATCGATCCACACCACCGCGCGGCCTTCCGCGGCCAACTGATGGGCCTGCTCATCGGTGAGTCCTTCGGCGCGTGCCAGACGCTGCGAGATCTCTTTATAGCGCGCCAGCTTCTTGTAATTGGAGGGCGAGGTGATGATGGCCATCAGAATCGGACGGCCTTCTGCGGTCTTCCCGATCTCCTCTAGATGGAAGCGGTCGGACTCTTTCGCTACTTTGTGCCAGTAGTCCAGAAGTTGGGTGTAGTTGGCGAGGAAGTAGTCGTCGCCCACGGTGAATTCCCCGATTTTGGGCGGAGTGATTTTCGGACTCTGGCCGAAGGCTGCGACCGTGAGGAGGCAGGCCATGCAGAACGTTAGTATTCGCATCGCTGTTCCTAAGCTTAAAATTCTACACGCGCTCCCAGCACGATGTTGCGGTTGCCGGTGGCCGAGGTGATTTGCCCGAAGGTTGTGCTGTCGATGTTCAGGTTCGGCGTGCCCCAGATGGGGCGATTCAGGAGATTGAGCGCGTCGGCGCGCACGCGCAGAGTGATGTTCCGCTCGCGATTCAAGGTGACGGCCTTCGAGAGCTGGGCGTTGAAGGTGAAGGTTCCGAGTCCGCGATAACTGGTGGGACTGAGGGTTCCGAGCGACCCCGGAACGGGATTCTGCAGCAGAATCTGGCCGTTCGCACCCTTGATGGCGTAGAGCGTGCTCAGGCTCTGAAGGTTCGCGGGCAGGCTCTGAATCGAAGGATCGGGCACCTGGGTCAGTCCGGTGAAGTAGACGACATTGTTGCCCACCTTCTGCACGCTGCCCGAGGGATTCGGCCCGAATTGAAGGCTGGTGGCGTTGACGTTGTTGAAGGTGCCGCCGCCGCTGTTCGTGAACGTGGTGGGAGTGCCCGACTGCTTGTTGAAGATGATGGCGGTCTGCCACTTCTCGATGACGCGGGCGAGAAAGCCGTGGCTCGCGTGCAGCACCGGCTTGCCCGGACCGAAGGGCAGGTCCCAAACGCCGCTGAGTTTCCAGACGTTGGGAATATCGAAGCTCAGCAACTGCTTGCTCAGCGCCTCGTTGCGAAGGGTGCGGAAGGCCGCCACTTGGTTCTGGGTGTTGCCGTCGTAGGTGCCCAAACTCTTGCTCCGGACATAGCTGCCCTGGATCTGGAATCCGTTTTGGAAACGCTTGTTGGCTTCGATCTGCAACGAGTGGTACGTCGAGTTGGTGAAGTTGCCCATCAGCGCCGCGCTTCCGAACTGGGGACTCGCCACCACGAAATTGGCGGGGAGGCCGCCATTCTTCAACAGTCCGCCGCGGATGCCGGTGATGAAGGTGTTATAGCCGAGGAAATTCGCGAAGCCGGCCACATTGTTGTTGAGCAGGTATGCCTGCAGGGTGGTGTTCTGGCGGACTGCCTGCGAACCGGTGATGTTGACGCCATCCACCACGCCGACTTGCGGCACGTTCAGGCCCTTGAAGATCTGATTCAGGAGAGGCGAGTTGCCTCCGGCCGCGGTGATGTTGAACGCGTTCAGAATACCGTTCTCGAAGATATTCACCTCGTTGATATTGACGCCTTGGATGAGGCGCGTGCCCTTGCTGCCGACGTATCGCACGTCGAGCACCAGGCCCTTGGCGATTTCGCGGCCGAGAGAGGCGTTCCAGTTCTGGATGTATGGCTGTTTGAGGCCGCCATCGGGCACGTCGACGCTCTGTGTGGAGCTGTTGGTGTCGTTGATCGGGATCGTGGCCAGAGGCGCGATGGACGGGACCGGCAGGGGCAAAGAAATGGTAGACAGCGACTGATATGTCGATGGCGTGATGGACTGCTGCTGGCCAAGCCCCGGCGCACCGTATCCGAAGAGCTGGTTGAGCAGCGCCATGATGTTGTGCTCGTACGAAATCGAGTAGCCGGCGCGGAAGACGGTCTTGTTCTTACCCAGCCAGGGCAGCGACCACGAGAGTCCGATGGCAGGTGCGAAGTTCCGGTAGGTCTTCTTCCAGGGCAGCACGTTCGGGTTGGGCGAATTCGCCCCGACTAATTGGAACTGCGCGAGCGATCCGGGCATGTTGCCGGGCTGGAAGAGCGCGCCGAAGTTGTCGCCGGAGATACCGAAGATGCTCTGCGATCCACCCACCAGGTCGACCATTCTGCCGTAGCGTTCGTGCGGCACACCGTAGTATTCCCAGCGCAACCCAAGATTCAGCGTGAGATTGCTGCGGACGCGGAAATCGTCCTGAAAATAGGTGCCCCACTCGCGCGTCTGGTTCCAGTGCTGCTCGTTGTTGAGCGGCGCATAGGTGGGGTTGGCGCCGCCCGAAGCGTAGAATTGCTCCAGCAGGGTGCCGACGGAGCCGGAGAGCGTCGTAAGCAGGTTGCCGGCGAGCGCGGAATTGGCTCCGATGCCGCCGATGGTGGTGATGCCCTGCACGCCAATGTTGCCGGCGCCCAGCGTGACGCGCGGAATCACATCGAAGGCATGGTAGCTGAACTCGGAGAGGAAGCGCAGTTCAACCCCGGCTTTCATGGCGTGACGCCCACGGAGCCAGGTCAGCTTGTCACTGTATTGATAGACGGGGGTGATGCGGCCCTGCGGGTCGGAAGAGGCCAGAGGGCTGGTGACGCCGTTCAAGCTCAGAATGTAGGGAATGCCGTTGACGGAGGGCAAAATGCCGGTGCCCGCGGAGTTGGCGGTCCACGGCGCTTCGAAATCGAGATGCGCGCGCTGTACGCCGACGCGCGCTTCGTTCACCATGGTTGGGCTGACGGTCGAGACGAGCGCAACGGATCCGACGGTGGAGGTCTGCACGTACGCGCCGCCGGGCGACGTAGGATACGCCTGCGCATCGTTGCCGTTGGGGCTGTTCTCGTAATCGCGATTGTAGCTGAAGGTGAGACGCTCTGACTGGCTGAAGTTGTGGTCGAGGCGGAAATCGAGCGAGTAGATGTCGTCGGAAGCGCTGCGACGCCAGATGTAGCCGGCGGTGTTCAGGCCATCGCCGGTGAGAAAGCTGTTGGGGAGTGGCAGGAGCGCGAGAGTCTTGGCGACGCCTCCATTGTCGGGAGTGAGGCGGTTGGGGTCGCGTCCGAACAGGCTGATGCTTTGCAGATCGCCGGTCGCGCCGCGCGGGGCTACGGGATTACCAGCCAGGTCGACAGTGGGGTTGATCGCGTTGGCATTCCCATTTTGCACGCCGGGATAGAAGCGGAAGATGCCTTGGCGCGCCGTGCTGGTCAGCACGGTGTTGGTAACGGAGGATTTCGTGCGGTCGATGCTGGCTTCGAAGAGCGCGAAGAAGAACGTCTTGTTCTTGCGGATCGGCCCATCCACGCGTGCGCCGGTCTGATTCAAGATTTCGACGTTGCGTGCGACGCCGCTGCGGTTGTTCGCCCAGGTGTTGGCATTGAGCGCGGTGTTGTGGGCGAAGTCATAGACGCTGCCGTGGAAATGGTTGGTGCCCGAGCGCGAGATCAGTTGCACCTGCCCGGAACCGCGGCCAAATTCGGCGTCCACGGGCGAGGTGATCACTCTCACCTCTTCCACGCGATCGACGGTGGTAGAGATCAACTGGCCGGTGACCGAGGTCAAGACGGCGTTGTCCATGATGTTCACGCCGTCCAGCGTGACGTTCAGGAAGTCGGTACGGGCTCCGTTGATGTTGGCGCCGCTCGCAGTCAGCACCAGGCCGGGCTGCGTACCGACCAGTTCCATGGCGTCGCGGCGCGAGACGGGAAGTTCCTGCACGCGCTGTGACGTGAGCAGTCCGCCATGCGTGGTGGAGAGGTAGTTCACCGAGTCGGCATTGGCCGTGACTTCCACGGTTTCGGTGGCGCCGCCCAACTGCAGCGTGAGGTTCTGCTGCAGATGGTCGCTCACGCGCAGTGTCGTCGACTCGAGCTCGAGGCGTTTGAAGCCATCCTTTTCGGCGGCGAAGCGGTAGAGGCCGGGAGGCAGCGCGGCGAAGAGGTAGACTCCCGAGGCGTTCGAAAGAACGGTGGTGCGCACGCCGGTATTCACATTGATGGCGGTAATGACGGCGCTGGGAATGTTGGCTCCGGTGGGATCGAGCACGTTGCCGGAGACGACGGCGTCGGTACTCTGCGGCCATGCCGGGAGTACGAGAAGAAGCAGGGCGAGTATGCGTATAGACACGATTCCTCCACGTCAGGGAAGTGAATTGACTGCGGTCGACGTGGAGGATCATACGTGGCCGGTCAGGACCACGGCGCCGCGGAAACTGCGTTTCGGGGTGGACGAAGCGCCCTCGCACCGGAGGCACGCGTCACTTGTCCACGGATATTTGCAGACGATATGCGAAGGCCCCGAGAGTGTTAATCGAGATTCGCGGGTGAGAAAATGGAGGTGCCGCGCTGCCTGCAGAGTGCTGCGAACCCTCCATTTCTATTAGCCTACTAATTCGATAGACTACTAATGTATATGGTAAAGTCAAATAATCTTCAGCGGATTCTTCTGAAACTTGTGATGGGTGATAATACTCTATATTTTCTATGTACAATAAGGCGAATGTGCGGAATACCCGGCCATTTCAGGTGATGCAGCCGCTCATCGAACTGGCAATGGCACAGACCAGTTCCCGTGGCGCTTACATCTATCGGTTCGATCCGGATGGCGAGACCGCCAGTGTTGCTGAATATTCGGGCCCGGCACTGTTCGAGAATGGGGGCGAGCACGAGCCGATCGGCGGCGTAGTTGCGGCGTATCATCGCAAACGCAACGCGCCGATCGTACTGCAGGAGCGCGCGTGGACGGACCAGCGATTTGCCGCACTGGCGGAATTCCGGGCACACCGCTTCGAGGGCGTAGTCTCGGTTCCGTTGCTCGATCGCGGCGCCGCCATTGGCATGGCGAATTTCTGCTGGATCGAATCTCGCGCACTGCGGGCTCGGGAGCTTACGCTGTTGCTGGAGTTAAGTCTGCCACTGGCCACGTTGCTGACGGTTCCGATTCTGCGCGCCGAGCTGGATCGGACCGCGCAGCAATTGGCCGCCCGCAAAGTGCTGGAGCGGGCCAAGGGACTTTTGCAGGAGAGTCTGGGATTCACGGAAGCGCAGGCGTATATGCAGATTCGGTTGTGGAGCCGCCGCCAGCGAACGCCCATGCGGCAGATCGCGGAGCGATTGGTGCAGAGCAGCAAGCAGGGGGAGGGCGAGCGGGCATGAGAAACTGGGAGTGCTTGCCTCTCTATGCAGTTTCAGGAACGAGTAGTCGCTTGTTTCAAGGCACTGGCGACGGGCGATGCCATTGGTAAACAAATGGAGACTTTGTCCAGGGCCGATGTTGAGCGGTGGTATCCGGGTGGAATCACGGGATTCCACGGCCAGCAGGGAGAAGTCATTCCGCGCTATGCCGGAAAGCGGTATGAATGGCGCATCGGCGAGACCACGGATGATACGGAACAGACGCTGGCGGTGACGCGAGCACTCTTAGGTGAGGGCCGGGTCTGCCACGAGTCAATTGGACGAGAGCTGCGGCAGTGCAAGAAATCGCTGCATCCAGGCGTGTCATTGTGGGCCTTTGTGCAGAGTGGTGATGCATCCCGAATGGCCGCAGAGGGCGACGGCTGCGGAGCCGCGATGCGCACAGCGCCGATCGGCGTGCTGTATCCGTCGAGCAGGATCGATGAGCTGGTCCGGGGGGCTTATGAATGCGCCATTCCTACGCATGGCGGAGGAATGGCTATTTGCGCGGCCGCTGCAGTCGCGGGTGCTGTCGCAGCGGCACTGGAAGGCCGACCAGGCGACGACGTCTTGGCGGTGGCGCTGGCCGCATCCAAAGAGGCTGAAAGGTATCGACCTTCCGGTGAAGGAGCTACCGTCACGCAGTCCATTTCGGAGATCTATTCCGACCTCGCCGGGAGGCAGCGTCTTGCTGCAGACGAACTCGCGCGACAGTATTTCCCCAACAAGCCGCAAAACATAGTGCCATTGGCCATCAGCTTAGCGCTGGTCACCGAGTCGGCGGAGGAAACTGCCCTGCTGGCCGCAAATATCGGCGGAGACTCGGATTCGGTTGCTTCCATCGGGGCGACCATTGCCGGAGCACTGCACCCTGAGACGGTAAACGAGGAATGGTTCGAGTTGGTGAACGCAGTCAACCGCGACGACCTTCTGGATCTGGCGATGTCGCTCGCCGCTCTTCGGCGCCGCGAGTAGAGCTGCCTGACCGTAGATCGCTTGCTTAAATGCCGCGAACCTGCCGTAAACGTTTTGTACTCTGTAGTGAGACCATGCGGACTATTTCGAAGCGGACACAGTATGGACTGAAAGCGATGTTGGCGCTGGGTGCCCGTTTCGGGGAAGGGCCGGTCCTGATCGCCACGCTATCCAAGGACGAAGCAATTCCGATCAAGTTCCTGGAAGTGATCCTGCTGGATCTCAAATCGAATGGCCTGTTGGAGAGTAAAAAGGGACCGCGGGGCGGGTATCAACTGAGCCGGCCGCCTTCCACTATCACCATCGGCTCGCTGATTCGCATGATGGAAGGGCCGCTCGCTCCCTTACCTTGCGCGAGCGAAACGGCCTTCCGTCCCTGCGAAGAGTGTCAGGACGTCGAAAGCTGCGGCACGAGAATCATCATGCGGCAGGTGCGCGACGCCATCGCGAATGTGCTCGACCGGACCACCCTTGCCGACCTGATTCGTCAGGTGGAAACGGCGCGCACGAAGTTCCGGCCGGAAGCTCTGATGTACCACATCTGAAGTTCAGAGCTTGTCGAGCTCGATACGGCAGCGGTCGAGACAATCGCGGACTCGATCTTCCCCTCCGGCCTTGTTGATGTTGCGTGCGGCCGCTCCCCAGGCGGCTTTGCCGAGAGCCATGAGCGGCTTCATCACCGACATGGTCTCGGGATTCATGTACTGACCCCATTCTTCCCACTTCTCGGCGCGGAGCCAGATCCGTTTTACCGCTTCCGGGTCCTTGTCGAGCTCAGCTCTCCCGGCATCGGTAATGCTGAACACGCGCTTGCCGTTCTGCTGGTCGGAGCGGATCATGTCCTCGTCTTCGAGTTGCTGCAGAGTGGGGTAGATGCTGCCGGCGCTGGCGCGGTACAGGCCGCCTGAGCGCTCTTCGAGTTCCTTCATGACCTGGTACCCGTGCTTGGGGCCCTCGCTCAGAAGGGATAGGATCGCGAGCCGGACTTCGCCGGATTCGAAAAAGCGTGAACGGCCCCCGAAAGCCACCCAAGGCCAGGCGCCGCCCGGATATGCAAACCAATCTTTTCTCATAATATATCTTACGATATATCAGAATGAGTATCGGATGCAAGCTCTTTCGCAATAGTACGCGATATTACTGGCGACCGTCTGGTGCCACGGCTGGCGGCGGCGCCGGAGCCGTCGCCGCGAACGGATAAGTCTGTTCGCCACCTGCGACTACGACCGTTTTCTGGGTGGCGTTGTCGATGATCTCAAGTGTGGTCACGAAGCGGCAGCCGTTCTGGGAAACTACGAACCCGTGAACCTGGGTGCGAGCGGCACCTGCCAAATCGGTATCGGCGTTCACATCCAGAGACGTGCTGTGGCCGCCCGTCAGCAGTATCGGCGGATTGTTCTTGATGATCCTGCCCTGCTCGTCCGCGATGGCCAGCGATGCCGGGCATTGGATTTGCAAAATGGGCGCGGGCACGGTCGGATAGACCACGTTTAGGCGCGCGGTCTGTCCGGAAGTGACGCCCACTACGCCGGAAGTCTGTTGGGAATTGGTGAAGCCTGGCGATTGCGCCAAGGCTAGGGTGCTGCCCGAGATGATGGTAAGGATCAGAAATGATGTTCGCATTGGTTGGTCTCCGATGAGTAAGACCAGCCATGCGAGGGCTTTTTCGACAATTGCGGGATCGCTACAGGTGTTAAGAAATCAGGCGCAATTCTTTGGATGTACGGGTCAGAACCTCGCATCCGTTCGGCGTGACGATGACCGTGTCCTCGATGCGAATGCCGAAGAGATCTTCGAGGTAGACGCCGGGCTCGATGGTAATCGCCATGCCCGCCTCCAGGCGGCGCTTCTCCCGCTTGCCGATGCGCGGCGGCTCGTGGATCTCGAGGCCGAGGCCGTGGCCGGTGGAGTGAATGAAGGCCTCATCGAGTCCGTAGCCCTTCAACACGTCACGTGCCGCGCGATCGACGGCGACCGTCGACGCGCCTGGCCGGACCGCGTCCACCGCGGCGAGTTGCGCTTCCAGTACGGCGCGATAGGTGCGCTTCACTTTATTCCCGGGCTGGCCAAGGAACAGCATGCGCGTCATGTCGCTGCAGTAGCCGTCTTGAATCGCGCCCATGTCGACCACCACCACCTGCCCGGATTGTAACGGCGCGGCCGTCGGCTGCGCATGCGGCAACGCGGACCGCGATCCGCCCCCGACGAGCGTTTCAAACGACGGCTTCTCCGCCCCCAGCCGCCGCATGCGGTACTCGAGTTCCGCGGCGAGATCCTGCTCCTTCATTCCGATACGAACCTTGGCGCAAACCTGCTCGAATGCCTGCGAGTTCGTCTCCACCGAGCGGCGAATGCGCTCCACCTCGTCCGCCGACTTTACCATGCGCAATTCCTCAACCCATCCCGGCACAGGGGTGAGCGATGCCTTCATGGGCAGCTTGGCCTTGAGCGCTTCGAAGGAGTCGCAGGTCATCCGCGCAGGCTCGTATCCGATGCGTTTCACGCGAAGACGCGCGATGGCGGCGAGCACGTCCGTGACGAGCGGGCCTTTCGCGATCTTCACCTCGCAGGTGGTCTCCTGGTGAACTTGAATCTGGTAGCGCGGGTCAGTGAAGAGGATCGCGCGGCCCGGCAGGATGAGCAGGTTGCCATTGCTGCCGGTGAAGCCCGAGAGGTACCGCAGGTTGGGGCTGTAGGACACCAGCAAGGCATCCAGCTTGCGCTCTGCCAAGCCGTTGGCGATGGTTTGGCGGCGGATTTCGAACTCGTTTGCAGTCAAGTGTCTGTGCTCCGAAAGGGTAGGTAGTCTATCTTCCATCGACGAGCGCTTTGGCCAGCACCAAGCCGCGCGAAGCCAGTTCGAAGGCCATGCGCATATCGCCTTGGTGTTGCGCCGCGAGGGATCGCTTCTCGTAACTGATCGCCTGCTCTTTCAGGTCCTTATCTTTGTCGCTCAAGCGGCGTCTGCCAATGCTCTGCAATTTCTCGAGAAGGTCATGCCTGGCCTTTTCGGCATCGGCCTGCAGGCGGCGCAACTCGGCGGCCGGAACGATCTCACCAATCTGCGGACGCTGCTCGGGCTCGGTGGTGGGCGGCGCTGCGGGCGCCGTTGCCGTCGTGGCAGGTGGACCCACCGGCTCCGTGTTGCGTTGTGTGGCCGCATTGGTGGTTCCGCTGCCGCGTTTCGGGCCTCTCGGGCCCGGGCGTGGCGAAACCGGGGTAGCAGTCTCCTCCGGCGGAACCGTCGTTGCCCAAGCTTCGGCACTCAAGGGCTGGGGTGCAGGCAGGTCCACCTGGGTCTGCGGGGACGAGAGATTGGGGCGCGGGGGCGGTGATGGAGGAGCAACTTCCGGTTTGGGTGGAGCGGGCGCGGCTGCAACCGTTTTCGGTTTGCCGCCAACCACACAACCGGTCAGCGAAAGCACCAATACGGCGGCCACGAATACTTCCACGTGTTTCATGTTCTGTGCCACCATTCAAAGCGCAATCGGCAAACGGATCAAAAAGGACGTTCCCTTTCCTGGCTCGCTGGTGAAATCGATTGTACCATCATGCAATTGTACGATTCGGAACGTCATTGCCAACCCAATGCCCGACCCCTCTTGTTTGGTTGTGAAATATAGACGGAAGATCTTATCACGCAGTTCCTCCGGGATTCCCCGCCCGGAATCGGTGATCCGAATGCCGGCGGTGTCGTCTGTGGCGAATGACTCGAAACGCAGTTCTCCGCCATCCGGCATGGCTTGCATGGCATTCACCACTACGTTGAGGACAGCCTGCTTCATCAGGTCGCGATCCACGCGCACGTCGACCCCATCGGCCTGCTTGTCCATATGAACTCGAATGTTGGCAGCATCCGCTTGCGGTTTGGCGAGATCCGCGATTTCGCTGACCAGATCGTTCAGCGGTACATTGGCGAGATTCAGTTCGACGGGGCGATTGAAGTCGAGGAAGGTCTTGACGACGCGATCGAGCCTGAGAATCTCGCGGGAGATGATCTCCATCTGGGGGGCCACATCGTTATCGCCACGCTCGAGCTTCGATTTGGCGACTTCCACGTGCAGCAGGATGGCGTTGAGCGGATTCTTGACCTCGTGGGCGACCCCGCCGGAGACGCGATTGATCGCTGCCATGCGGTCCGCAGTCTGCAATTCCCTGCCAAGTTTGCGCTGGGCCTCGGGATCGCGCAGCCGCACCAGCAGGCCTGAGCCGGTGTGAGCGCCTCCGCCCGGTTGGGTTTCCAGCAGGTCGACCGAGAGGACGACTACCGCCACAGCCGCACCCGTCTCCGAGGGCGTTCCCAGCGGTGCTCGCCGGTTACGGATCGGCCTGCCGGTTTGCATGGTCTGTGCGATCAACAGGCCGAGGGTGGTGTTGGCCGGAAAGATGTCTTCGATCTTGTGATCGGGCAGGTCGCTGCGCTCCTTGCCGAGAAACCTCTCCACGGAGCCCGACGCGAATACCAGGCGCCGCTCGCGATTGAAGATGAAGACGGCGTCTTCGAGGTCCTGTAGCAGGCGATCGATATTGCCGCGCAGGTCAGAGACTTCGTACTGTGCACCGCGAAGGCGCTGGCCCAACATGCTCACCTTCGAGGCCATTACGGAGAGCTCATCCGTAGCGGGTTTTGTGGCGGGAGGGCCCTCCTGCTCATACTCTCCGCGCGCGACCAGGTCCAGTTGGCGGCGCAGGCGTCCCAAAGGCCGGATCGCAACTGCCGAGAAAAGGAAGGTGATCACGATCGCGCCTCCCAAAAAGAGCGCCGCCACCTTCGCGTTCTGCGTCATGATCGGATTGATCTCGCTCTTGATGAGTGTGGGAGCGATGATCACGAGCACGTTGACGAGGGTGTGATCGGGCGGCGCGCCGAGCGGATAGATGAGCTGGAAGAACTTCCGGTCGCTGCCGCGCAGCACGCGCCACTTCTCGAACCACGATTCGCGATTCACCAGGCGGTCGAAATCGGGATTCTGATCGGGCTTATCGCCGACGCGGTCGGGACTGCTGTCCGCGAGGATCTCGGAGTCCTGCGGGTTGGTGACGGCAATCTCGAGGATGGCATTGCCGCGCAGCAGGCCGCTCAAGGCGCTCTGCAGATCGGGATCGGCAAGGGCGTCGCGCAGGGGTTTGGCGCGCTGCGAGTTGAGGGTGGTGGTCACGAAGATTCCAGCCGCGATCTTGATGGTTTCCGCCTGCGCCAGTGTCGCGTCGAAGCGCTGCTGCATGCTGTTGATCAGGTCGATCGCGGAGATGGAGCCTACCAGAACCAGCACCAGCAGGACATACCAGAGCGTGAGCTTGGCCTGCAGGTTCATGGGCGATTAGGTAACGGTGAGCAGCAGTTTTCCGGCCGTCTTGCGGCTTTCCAGGTCGCGATGCGCGGCGGCAGCGTCAGCCAGGGGATAGGATCGGTCGATGCGCAGTTTGAGCTTCCCGGAATCGATCCAGTTGAGCACGTCGCCCGCACGCCAGAGCAGTTCCTCGCGCGTAGCGGCGTGGTGGGCCAGGCTCGGACGGGTGAGGAAGAGCGAGCCTTTGGCGTTCAGGATCGACGGATCGAAGGGGGGCACAGCGCCGCTGGATTGTCCGAAGAGCGCCAGCAATCCGCGGGGGCGCAGGGAATTCAAGCTCTTCTCCCACGTGGTCTTGCCGACCGAATCGTAGACCACGTCCACGCCACGGCCGCCGGTGAGTCGTTTGACCTCCGCCTCGAAGTCTTGCTGAGTATAGAGGATGGCTTCGTCGACTCCCGCCTGACGCGCAATCTGGGCTTTTTCGGGGGTGGAGACAGTGCCAAAGACGCGGGCTCCCAGCATCTTGGCCATCTGCACGATGAGGCCTCCCGCACCACCCGCGGCCGCATGCACCAGGCACGTATCGCCGCTTTTGAGCGGATAGGTCGAGTGCGTGAGGTAGTGCGCGGTCATGCCCTGAAGCATGGCTGCAGCGGCTGTCGGAAAGTCCACATGGCCGGGAATCTTCACCAGCTGGGCCGCCGGGACAACCGCGTATTCGGCGTAGGAGCCGCGTGTCATGGCGTACGCCACGCGATCGCCCACCGCGACTTCGGTCACTTCGGCGCCGATGGATTCCACAGTGCCGGCCGCCTCGCTGCCTAACGTGATGGGAAGATCGGCTTTGTAGAGGCCGATCCGAAAGTAGACGTCGATAAAGTTGACGCCGGAGGCTGCGATGCGCACCAGCGCCTGTTTGGGTCCTGGCGTTGGTGTCGCGACCTCCACCAGTTCCATTTTCTCCGGTCCGCCGGGTTCTTTGACCTGAATCGATTTCATGGATTAGCCTCTGCGAAGGGCCCTTCGCATATGGACAACTGTTGCATAGAGTAGCAGATACAGGAACGCAAACGGGAAGGAAAACACACTCACTAATGTACGAACGGCCCCAGCTCCGGCCAGCCCCGATCGTAGCAGTACTAGTTCGCGGAGAATCGCCAGATGCGCGCGGTCGAGCCAGAAATAATCGCCGTTTTCGTTAATGATGAAGACCTTGGCGCGGAGGCGGAGGGCCAGCATCCACTTCCACTTGGTCATGAGGGGCTCGCCCGAACAGACGATTCCCACGAGGGTATAGCGATGCCCGGCGAGCTCGCGATAGAGGCGTCCGCGCGCTTCGCGTCCGCGATAGTCGACCACCGAGAAGACGCGCGTGGTTTCCGGCCGGAAGCCGGCGGGCGGCTTGGCATAGCACGTGACCAGATCGATCGGGGTCTCTTCGCCCCAGGTGGTGCGGAGGTTGGGGATCAAGCCTTCCAGCACGCCGCGGGATCCGCTCTCCACAAGCAGAATGGAGCCGGGTTCGGGTATGTAGCGGCTGAGGAAATAGCGCACTATTTATTTTGACACGAGGTGGCTGGAAGCCTTGGCCGCGCGTGGCTCATCCCAGCTTTTTGAGGGACGTAGGACTCAGGCCAAAGATCCATAAAACATCCAATTGGTTCGATGGTCGCGTGTCACCTTCTGTCCATTCAAGGACAGGCGCACCATCTCGACCGGCATATTGCCTTCCCGGTACATCGCATCGTGAAACGCCCGATTGGACATTTTGCCGGACACGACCAGTTCCTTATGCAACGCGTAGAACTGCAGCGCGCCCATACTGAGCTGCGCGATTCTGCCACCGCGTGATGACCGTTCACCTCACTTCGGCCGTCACGCTACTTTTCCGGAAGCTCCTCCGACCTTGGCCGTCCGGTTGCCGTGCCTACACCCGGCGAGTAGAGTTAGCTTATTGGGAGGGAAATTCCAAATGCGCTCGGCCGCTTTGTTGCTGCTGTGGGTTCTGGCCGCGCCGGCTCAGACCGGGAAACCGAAGGAACTCTCAAGAATCGAGGGGCGTGTGGTGAGCTCGGTGACAGGCGAGCCGGTGGGCAAAACCGCGATTACGCTGGCGCGCGTCGGCTCCGTTCCCGGGTCGAGTAGTTACGCGACCGTATCCGATTCAAAAGGAACTTTCGTGATCGCCGATATCGAAAGTGGCAAGTACCACATGCAGGCGAAGCGCAACGGTTTTCTGGATATCGAGTACGGCGCGCATGCTTCGCAGACCACCGGCACAGTGCTGGATCTGGAAACGCCGGAACAATTGAAGGATATCGAACTGCGGCTGATTCCCTACGGGGTGCTGACTGGCCGTATCGTGGACAGCGACGGCGACCCGGTACGGGGCGCCCAGGCACAGATCCTGAAATCGCATTACGTAAACGGACGGAAGACTCTCGCGACGGTGACTTCCGCATACACGAATGACCTGGGCGAATACCGCGCGGTGGATCTTCCGCCGGGCCGATACTACGTTTACGTACAGGAGTTTGAGGGACTGCCCACCCTCGACAATTCCAAGGAACAAAACGTACCTGTGTACTATCCCAACGCCATGGACTCAGCCGGGGCGGTGCCCATCGACGTGGCGGCGGGATCACAAGTGAACACCGGCGTTCTGATGCTGGTTAAGGTGCCAGTGGTGAGGGTGAAGGGGAAAGTGGTCGTTGAGTTGGCAGGTACGGAAGGCCTTCCTCGGGTCACGTTCTCTCGGGAACTTGGCCACGACACGAGTACGGTGTGGATGTCCCGAATTGCGAGCGCCACTGTAAGCGCCTCCGGCGAGTTCGTGGCCGCCTCGCTCACGCCGGGAATTTACACCGCGGCGGCCGGGATTGGGCAGGGCGGCATTGCGCGCGTGAGTCCGCCTGTGACCGTGAATGTAGGCCAGACGAATATCGACGGCGTAGTCCTAACGATCGGCGAGTACTTTTCGGTGACCGGGCGGATTCGAGTCGATGGCGAAGCCAAGCTGGATCTGCAGAAGGTTCGGGTGAAGGAGAGACGAGGAGGCCCCGGTAATGCGAGCCACGACTGGGATCACCGCGTCGTCGAGGACGGGACCTTCACGATGGACAACCTCAGGCCGGACCGTTACGGGATCGTCGTCACCGGCCTTCCGGACGGCTACTATACCAAGAGCGTCCACCTGCGTGAGAGCGATATTACGTATAGCGGCACGGAGCTGCGGAACGGCTCGGGGCCGATCGATGTTGTGGTGAGCCCCAAGGCGGGGCTGGTTACCGGGGTAGTGCGTGCGGACGCGGGACAGCCCGCCCCTGGCGCCACCGTGGTGATGATCCCGCAGGAGAAGGAAAGATCGCCAATCCCGGAGTGTTACCAGCAGGGAACCGCCGATCAGTATGGCCGCTTCGCGTTCAAGAGCGTGGCGCCGGGGGAATACAAGGTGTACGCGTGGGAGGACGTGGAGCCGACCGCGTGGATGGATGCGGAGTTCATGAAGCCGGTTCTGGGTAAGGGTGAAGCCGTGACGGTGGAAGAGAGCGGACGGGCAGAGGTGCAGGTAAGTATGATTCCCGCGGGTTCGGAACAGGAGAAGCGGTAGCAAGCCCTCTAAAAGCCTTCGGTGCGAGATTTCTTGACATCGATCGGCCAACGGCCCCATTCCAACGTCAAACTCCCGGCAAATAGGTACGGGAAACTTGCCTGAACACGCGCTGGCTGCCCGCCGCGTGCACAAATCTTCGTTTTTGCAACGAATCCCGCAGGTCCGTATCTTCTCCCTGATCGGTCTACCAACGTTCAGGAAACCGCCAGGCAGGTTGGCGGCTTTGACAGCGGGCCGGATGCCAGCGCATCTATCGGGGGACGGACCGCAACGGGAGGTCTCGACGCGGCACGCACGAGTATCCGCGCCACGGAGTTAACCCAAGGGCAGTCCTCGCGTATTAATAAGCAGAGAGAAGACCGATGATCCGAAAAATCGCGACAGTCATAATCATCCTCGCCGCTACCCTCAGCGCGCAGGCGCCCCATACCACCGCGGGGAACGTCATCGAGCAGCCAGATGCGCAGCGCACTAAGGACGAACTATCCAACCTGCTGGGCCACTACCCTCCTGCTTTGCGAGGAGCCCTGGCGCTCGATTCGAGCCTGCTCACCAACCAGTCGTACCTGGCCCCGTATCCGGCCCTCGTCAGTTTTCTCAGTACGCATCCCGATGTCGAGCGCAATCCGTCATACTATCTGAGCGACGGGCGTCCCGGGTCCCAGGACCATGGCGCCCCGTCGAGCGAGGTCTGGCGCGAAGTCGTGAATGCGCTGGAGGCGTTCGCGGGTTTCGGACTGGCGATCGGAGTATCGGTATGGCTGATCCGCACGATCATCGATTATCGCCGATGGAGCCGCCTTGCCAAGGTGCAGGCCGAGGTACATGCCAAGCTGCTCGACCGCTTCACGGCGAACAACGATCTGTTGGCATACATGCAGACTCCGGCAGGGGCGAAGTTTCTGGAATCCACGCCGATCACTCTCGATTCGGGCCCGCGCAGTGTGGGCGCGCCACTGAGTCGCATCCTCTGGTCCGTGCAGGGCGGGCTGGTGTTGGTGGCGGGAGGGGTCGGACTGGAGGTCGTGAGCTCACGCTTCAGCGACGATTCCTCGCAGCCCCTGCACGCGCTTGGGGTGCTGGGAATCGCGTTGGGGCTGGGGTTTGTGATTTCGGCGATCGTCTCGTACATGATTTCGCACCGCTTGGGCTTGATCGAAACGCCACCGTCGGCTTCGCGCATCGATCCGGCGGGCGTGGAAGGCTTCGGATTCCGCAAGTGAAGGAGGTGCGCGCATGATTCGCGATACCGCAATTCGGGTGGGCAGCCAGGCGGAAACCGTGGAGGACACGTGCGCCGAATTCGTCATGGACGAAGAGACCTTCCGCGCGTTTTACGAACGGACGGCGCGCGGTGTTTGGGTATACCTCTCGCGCGTGACGGGCGACCGGGAAATGGCGGACGATCTTCTGCAGGAAACCTTCTATCGCTTCCTGAGAGCCAAGTCGGTTTATGAATCGGAGTCGCATCGCAGGAACGCGCTCTATCGAATCGCAACGAACCTGGCTCGAGATGTACGGCGCAAGACCCTGACCCGTCCCGCCCCGATCCTGGCGGGTGACGACATCGAGAGCGCGGCTTCCGGGACTCCCGGTGCGGCGGAAAGGGCGGCCGACTTCACGCGCGCGATGTCGAGTCTGGAGCCGCGGGAGCGCGCCATGTTGTGGATGGCCTATGCGGAGGGCTCGTCGCATCAGGAGATCGCGGCGGTGCTCGGGCTGCGGACCGCCAGTCTCAAGTGCATGATGTTTCGCGCGCGGCGGAAATTGGCCTCGCTGTTAGGCGGCGGGGCGGAAGGGGGCAAGCGATGACACCGTTCGAATGCGAGTTCGAAGCGGAAGTTCTGGCGGCGGCTCTTCAAGATCGGTGGCCGGGGCGGGTGGATGCCGAGTTGCGCGCCCACGCGGCCGGCTGCGCGGTCTGCTCGGATGTGGCGGCGATCGCGAAAGCAATCGAGGAAAATCGGGCTACCCTGGCGGCTCAGGCGGCAATTCCCGATTCCGGGCGGGTGTGGTGGATGGCGCAGCTTCGTGCGCGGCGCGAGGATTCGGCCGCTGCCAGCCGCCCGCTCACGGCTGCGCATGCGGCCGGCCTGGTTTGTGCGCTCGCGCTGCTGGCCGCATGTTCGCGCATCGCATGGCCCTGGTTTCGAGGTGTCCTGGCACGGATGGCATCGGCGGACGCGGCAACATGGTTCGCTCCGGCTGCACGAGCGCTGGCCGAGCACGGCGCAGTGGCGCTGGCGATGGCACTGGTGCTCCTGCTGCTGCCGGCGGCGGCGTATCTGGCGCTGGGGCGCGACTGAGCTTCGCTAGAGCCGGCAGGACCAGGGTGGAGACGGAAGAGTCGCCTCCCGCCTCGACAGCACGAAGAAATGGTCCGCCCCCTCGACTATCTCGTGATCTGCCTGCGCGGCTTGCTCGACGGCCTTGCGGTTCCGTTCAGGTACCAGGAAGTCGCTGTCCGGATGTGCGCGGATGATCTCGGCCAAATCGTCTCCTGATGCAGCCGTGATCACCGTGCCGAGCGGCTCTTCCGAATTCATGCCCCACTCGCGCAGGTGTTGGCTGAAGAGCGCGGTCCAGCGCGAGGGGTCGTTAAACTGCGCCGCAGTCATCACGATTCCCATGAAGTCGAACGGCATCTCGTAGCGCCCGCCGAGTACCCCCACACCCACCAGGCAGTAGCGCACCTTGGGAAGCGGCAGGTCGGAGGCGTACAGGTCGTCTGCCATGTCCACGACGATCAGCTCATGCGCGCGCCGCCGCTCGCAATAGTCGGAGAGCATCGGTGCGACCTTCTGAATCGTGTCGCTGCGGAAGGAGAGTCCCCAAGGCGCCGCGGGAAATGCCGCCTTCGCGGCGAAGACGACCACTGTAAACGCGAGCACCCAGTAGGCACGCCGGCCGGTAGTGTATGACCCGAATCCAGTCGCCACGATGGCGAGCGCCGGGATCATCGGCAGCATGTAGGAGATATTGCGGTAGCGAAAGGCGAGGATGGCGAGCAGCACCATGCCGATCCAGCAGGCCAGCAGCCAGGCCGCACCGGACCGCCTGCGCAACTCTCCGAAGAATCCGGGCAAGGCGACCAGGGCGAACGCGGTGAGCACGGGGTCGACGCCGGGAACCCGCATCAGGTAGAAGAGCGCCTGGTTCTCCTGCGAGGTCTGCGGCGGAGCGCCGGCGCCGAAGGCCAGGATGTCGATGGCGACATGTTCCGTCCAGAACCAGCGCGTGTGCACGATGCCCTGGTAGAGGAACCACGGCGCGGCCAATGCCAGGGACAACGCCGCGGCCAGACAGACGCGCCAGAAGGTCGGCTTCTCTTTGCGCGGGGCGAAGAGCCAATAGAGACCCAGCGCGCCCAGCGGCAACACGCCCGCTACGCTCTTGGTAAGAATGGCCCCAGCCACGGCGGCGGCGAATCCCCAGAGCGCGGCTTTGGATTCGAGCCACGGATCGGAGAAGAGGCAGTACATGGCGGCGATCCAGCAGGCCACCACAATGCCATCGGTCATGCACAGTCCGCCCAACACGTGAAAAAGGTGGTTGGAGGCCAGCAACATCGCGGCGCAGGCGCCCGCCTGCCAGGAGCGCAGTTCGGCGACCCACAGGAAGACGAGTCCAATTCCGAAACTCGCCAGCAGGGCCACCGGGAGCCGCAAGGCGACGCGCGAGATGCCCAGGATCCGAGCCGACAGTCCGGCGGCCATCATGAGGAGCGGCGGCTTGTAGAGCGCGTAGCGTCCCAGGAACATCGGGGTGAGCCAGTTGCCCTCGCGAGCGATGTGAATGGCGCCATGCGCGTACAGGGCTTCGTCCTGCGCGGAGACTTTGCTGATGGGATCGACATAATCGCCGGCCAGGCCCACACGGGCCGAGCGGAGCAGCAGGCAGGCCAGCGCAAGCAAGGCAACGATCCAGAAGGCACGCTGCATGCAAGTTTACGTATAACACGGTGGGGGCGGCAATCAGGATTTGGGTGGGAAGGGTGTTTAGAGGCCTTCGGGAATTCTCGCGGTGGCTGCCTCGCGCCACAATCGGACAGGGCGTCGCGTGGCCCATGCGTACTTTGGCCCAATCCGGAAAACCGTCTGACTCCGACGGGTGCGACCTTTTAGAAGCAGTGAGTTACAGGGAATTTCCGTCGGACTCAGACGGGTTCGAGAGGGAGCTTGCCCGAATTGGCAAGCCGCGGGGCAAAGGAATCGGCTTCTAGAAAGTGCGGATGCCCCTCCGCTTGCCTACGGCCTCGCAGGGCTTCACTGCGGCCGGGTCCTCCAAAACATGGGAAGAGGCATTTCGCAAAAAACCCCCGGTATTATATGAGTATCGAAGACAAGCAACCGAAACCGGGTGACATGGTCGTGCTGGAAGGGCTCCCGCCGGGCTTCCTCGACGACCTGCCGTTCGAAGACCAGATCGCTATCAGGGATGTAATCGGAAACCGATTAAGTTCATCGAGTTCACCAGCTTCACTAGCGGTGGAGAACGCGTGGAGCGCGTTGAACTTGAATTCTGGGATGAGTTTCGCCATCGCCATTGGTTATATGTGGATCCGAGCTTTAATTCGGATAATTAAATAGGCTTTGGCATATTGGCCACTCTGTAGGTTACAGCTCCAGTACGGTCGGCTGCCCAAGGACCATCCTGTAGAATCCATGCACTTCTCCATCGGTTAAACCAGTGGCGAGATCAGAATCTGCCGCAAACGCAATCGGAAATATTGCTTCAGCAGGCTTCCCAATCGCGGCATAGAAGCGTTGGCGCTTTCCTGGAGGGATTCCAGCCACTCCTCCCCAGAAGTAGAACGTCTCTTGAGCCACGAAGATGTGCGGCTGTTGGATCCCCAGTAGGGCGTGTGCCGAATGTCCTCCGCTGAGCGAACTGGGCGTTGCCATTCCCGGCCGTAACGGCACATCCCAATTGGGGCTGGCTGCCCGTACAAACCCAAAGTACCTGTCTCCATCGGAGAGACGAAAGCTTGCTCGTACCAATACCGACCCGCGCTCGGCGGCTACCGGCTGAGGTTCGGCGTGGGGGCGATGTGTCCTCTCGTCGGAGGAGTCGTACCAGGGCTTTCCGTAGTCCATATTGTGCACCCCGACCCAGACCGGGTGGCGTTGGAAATCCGATTCAGTGAGGTCGGCAATCTGCTTGAGTTCAGGCGTCAACACTTTTCGGTTCCATTCTCCTACCGCGACACTATTTTGAGCGAGGCGGATGCTGCGCCGCCTGAAGGCAGCGAGACCGATGTAGTTTGGCTATCGAAGCGTTGGACGAATACCAGATTTGCGAGGTCTTCGTGCGAGACGTCGTCGAACGCGAGGAGTTTGTAATTGCCGGGTGCGACGCCGGTGAAGTGGAACGCGCCTTGGTTGTCTGCCTGGAGTGAACGCGGCGGCAGTCTGCCGTCGGCGGAGATAAGCGCGATGACGGCATTGGGTTGGGGCTGATCGTCGGTGCCGGTTACGGTGCCATCGATGTGCCCGCCGTCAGTCCCAATGGCGATTTCGACCGTCGCATCCGGGATGAACTGCGAGCCGGACTCGGGGAGATCCTCGCCGCCATAGCGAATGGATGACACGTAGCAGCCCTCGGGCAGGTTAGAGACACTGGCGGAGAACGCGGCGAAATCCGGCGGGAACTGTCCTACCGCCAGGAAGGTGAGATCCTTATCGAGGTTCGCGTATTGCGGAGTCGGAACCTGGGCGAAATTGATTGCGCGACCGATCACCGAAATCCGGTTCCAGCCCGCCGGACGATCGTTGGACGGAAATTTCACTACTCCCGGCACCCTGGCGCGCACCAGACTGAGAAGCACTCCCTGGACATCCTGGCCGCGCACTTCGACAGTCTGCGTGCCCAGGCAGACGCCATTGCAAGAACCCCCGGAACCCTGCGCATAAACCATGTAAGAACCGGGCGGAATTGAGGGGAAATCGAAGGCAAGCTTCGGCGGAGCGAGCACGGTCTTCGCCACCACGGATCGATCGCTATCGACCAGCGTAACCTGCACATACCAGTTGCCGGATACTTGCACCGCACCGCGCACGTCAAAGAGCGGCGTATGCGCTAAGTGGATGTCGATGCCCCGCAGTTCGGTAGGTCCCGTAATCTCAACCGAAGCCGCCAACGCGGCGTCTGCGATATTGGGGTAGTAGGTGGGAGCAAGCCCGTTTGCCCTGTCGGATTCCGTGGGCATGCGCCTGACTTCAGGCTGTCGGGGAATTGCGGCCTTTACCAAGTAGCTGCCGGCGGGTACGCGGGGAATTCGATATTCACCGTTGTCCAGTGTGACGGCGGAAGCAATTTCGCGACGCGTTCCCGCGGTCAGAAGGCTGACGCGTGCGCCTTCAACCGGCGCGTCACCATCAGATACCTTGCCGGTCACGACCGCCTGGGCGACGAGCTTCAGAACGATGGAGTCGAGCTTCTGGTTCTTGTCAAGTGTGAATCCGCCGTGCGGCGAATATTTGGACGCACGATACCACCCGGCGGCGAAGCCGGAAAGCTCGGCGGAGAGCTCCCAATCGTGCCCCCAAAGGCCGGTAAACTCGAAGCGGCCGCTGTCATTGGTCTGCGCGGAAATGACTTCGTCGCCACTCGAACTCCGGTATCGCAGATGGACAAGCGCGTTCGAGAGCGGTGACCCTGTGGCCGCGTTGAGGACCTTGCCCGCGATGATGCCTTGCGACGCGTTATCCTGATAACCCGGAGCGAGCGCGCAGACGAACAGCAGAAGGATCGGCAGGCGCATCAGTGACTCCCCTCGCACCCCCGATTCTACCTTGAACCAGATGCCGGTTAAGACCTCGGCGTGAAGCTTCAGTCGTCTTGTTTCCGATATCCGACAAAAACGGGTTTATCGTAAACTACGGCATGCCAGGTTCCTTACCGGCTGCCCCTAGCGACCAACATCTATTGCAGAAGTCTTGCCGCCATTCATCTCTGAAGATCACCGTATTTGGCTGGGCCGCTTGTCCCAAAACCTACCGTTTTCAAAACCTTGGCTTTGCTTTCGCAAATTGTTCGCTCGGCGTTTATAAAAGCACGGCGCTCAGCGACGCGGGGGTGTCCAAGAAAATATTTCCCCTGACGCCACGCCAGCGAACTTTGACGACGGGTGGCTGTTGCCCGGTAGGCGTCACGTGAGTAACGAGTGTAACCGGACATCGTGCAGCTGAATTGGGAGGAACGTTCATTTGATACGTGAAAGATGCTATCGGCAAAGGCGCTGGATTCTCGTAGGCGTAGACAAATTCAAACATGAACTCGCCCCCCGGCGGCGCCATGTTAGACAGCCCAGACGCAAACGCATTAGGCACGTTGAGAATAAGCAAAACGGAGCTGTAGTTAATGTTGACAAGCGGGGGCGAAAACGTAATCGCGTAGTCGGGAGGAGCAAACCCTACCCATGGCATGCCCTCCCAATCCTGATTGTCTCCGAACTTATCTGCGGTGGCGTGCGTTTGTACCTTACCGACGGTCTGGAAATACAAGATATTCGTCGCGCCCATTTATCCAATGGCAGTCCCTTCGCTGTTTTGATAGTTTAGCATTTCGAAACGCGTAAGATGCTGAGTTCGCAAGCTCGGGGAAGTGCGGGTTTTTAACTTTTTACCTTGGGCTCAACTCAGCCGTGAGCACTCGACCGGTTGTCTCGTCCCTTCGCGGCGTGCTCACCATCATGGAGCGGCTCAGCGATTCTGAGGCGGGTTCCGCAGCCTGACCGAAGCGATCGACACAACCACTCCGGCGGGAAGAATGATGATGCAGATGGTCGGCATTCTCCTAACCCTCATTGCATAAATAGGATAAAAGAGTTCCTAAATATCAAATTGGCAATCTGCGTGCTTACTCTTCACCGATCAAACGAGGAGGGCCCACATGGCCAAAGGGTTTGTTGCCATCACGGTGGAGCGCTGTAAGGGGTGCGGGTTCTGTGTCGAATTCTGCCCAACCCACGTCTTGGCTCTATCATCCGCTTTCAATTCAAAGGGATATCATCCACCACATGTCGTCAATGGGGAGAAATGCAGTGGTTGCGACCTCTGCGGCATGTACTGTCCCGACTTCGCCATCTTTGGAGCACGCCATGCACGCTGACCCCAAAGGTGTCCTTACGGGTGTCCATTTTCTAGACGGTGACCATGCGTGTTGTGAGGGAACGCTCGCAGCCGGTGCGCGATTTGCCGCAGGTTACCCCATCACCCCATCCACTGAGGTGGTCGAACGCTTCGCGTGGAGAATTCCTACTGTTGGCGGAATCTTCATCCAGATGGAGGACGAGTTGGCGGCTTCCATCGCGATACAAGGCGCCGTTTGGGGCGGCGCGAAGGCCTTCACAGTCACGTCCGGTCCTGGATTCTCGCTGATGATGGAGCATATCGGCTACGCGGCGATGACCGAAACGCCCTGTGTGTTCGTGAACGTGCAGCGCGGCGGACCGTCGACGGGCCTGCCGACCCTGCCGGCGCAAGCCGACATGATGCAAGCTAAGTGGGGATCGCATGGCGATTACGGCATCATCGCGCTCTGCCCCAACTCGCCGCAAGAGTGCTTCGACCTGACGATCACCGGCTTCAATTTGTCGGAAGAGTTCCGCGTGCCTGTGATGTTGATGCTCGATGAATGCGTCGGGCACATGACGGAGAAAGTAGTGATTCCGGCAGCAGAGCAGATCGAAGTGACGCCGCGCCGCCAGACCAAACTTCCGCCCGAAGAGTTCCACCTGTTCGAGCCGCGCGAAGATCTCGTCCCCGACATGGTGAAAGCGGGCGATGGCTACCGTTTCCACGTCACCGGGCTGACGCACGATCATCGCGGCTACCCCAGCATGAACGTCGAGACGCAGGACGAGCAGGTGCGCCGTTTGCAGGACAAGCTGAAGCCGCTCTCGAACGGCCGCGCGATCTGCGAGACGGAAAACCTGGACGACGCCGATGTAGTGGTGGTCTCCTACGGGATCACGTCGCGGGTAGCACAGCGGGCGCTGCAACTGGCGCGCGCCCGGGGCATCCGCGCCGGGAAGTTCCGCATCATCTCCGCCTGGCCGTTCCCCGAACAGCGCATACGCGATCTGGCGGGGCGTGTGAAGGCTTTTGTGGTGCCCGAAATCAACCTGGGCCAGATGGTGCACGAAGTCGCCCGCGCGGCCGCCGGAAAGGCCGCGGTGATTCCCGTATCGCACGCCGGGGGCAGCGTGCACAACCCCGAATTGATTCTCAAAGCCATTGAGGAGGCCGCCCGATGAACCCATCAACACTCGAGATTCCCGTCGAGATTCCAGCCGATGCCCGCAATCCCGTGGAGCCGTTTTTGCGCATGGATCGCATGCCGCACATCTGGTGCCCCGCATGCGGCATCGGCACGACGGTGAACTGTTTCACCCGCGCGCTGCTCGATTCCAAGGTGGACCTGGACAAGGTGGCGGTGGTCTCCGGTATCGGCTGCACCGGGCGCGTGGCCGGATACGCCAATCTGGATTCGTTCCACACCACGCATGGCCGCGCCATCCCGTTTGCCACAGGATTGAAGCTGGCCAATCCGGAGTTGCAGGTGGTGGTGTATTCAGGCGATGGCGATCTTTTCGCGATCGGCGGCAATCACTTCATCCATGCCGCCCGGCGCAACATGGACTTGAAGGTGATCTGCGTCAACAATCTGACCTACGCCATGACCGGTGGCCAGACCGCGCCGACCACTCCCGATCATGTGATCAGTGCAACATCTCCATACGGAGTCTTCGAGCCCTCCTTCAACCTGGTGGCGCTGGCGGAAGCGGCTGGAGCGGCGTACGTGGCGCGTTGGACCACTTACCACGTCAAGCAGCTCAGCCGTTCCATGGAAGAGATGCTCCATAAGAAGGGCTTCTGCTTCATCGAGGTGCTGTCGCCCTGTCCGACGTTGTACCAGCGGCGCAACAAGATGGGCGAAGGGCTGGACGCGATGAAGTTCTACAAGCAGGTGAGCAAAGTGCGCAATGGAGCGCCCACGAGCGAGTGCGCGCTGACCAAGTCGGGCGAAATTGTAGTGGGTAAGTTCGTGGACCGCGACCGCCCGGATTATCTCAACCTGTTGCGGACGCAGATGACCGAGTCGCTGGGCGACCGGTACGCGGAACCGGAGGTCTCATGCAGTTGCTAACGGAAATTCGAATCGCCGGATTTGGCGGGCAGGGCGTGATCCTGGCTGCGGCCGTGATCGGTAAGGCGGCCGCCATCTTTCAGGGCGGATTCGCCACCATGACACAGAGCTTCGGTCCGGAGGCGCGCGGCGGCTCTTCGAGCGCGCAGGTGATCCTATCGACGGAGCCGATACTGTATCCGTACGTAGCGCAGCCCGACATCCTGGTGGTGATGAGCCAGGAGGCCTACACGCGCTTCTCGCCGCAATTGAAGCCAGGCGGGATCCTGATTACGGAACAGGAGATGGTGCGCGTGGATCAATATCCGAACGGCGTGCGGGCGTTTGGAGTGCCGGCTACCCGGCTGGCGGAACAACTGGGGCGCAAGGTGGTGCTGAATATCGTGATGGTGGGCTTCTTCGGCGCAGTGACCAACCTGCTGGAGCGCGAGTCGCTGCGAAAGGCGGTGGCGGATTCGGTTCCTCCCGCGATGCAGAAGCTGAATCTGGAGGCCTTCGATAAGGGCTTCGAGTACGGCGCGCGGCTGCTCGAAAAGCTGGAGAATGGCGAGGAGAAGGAAGAGGCGGTCGCGTTGGAATCGGCATGAAAGGCGGGGGTTAGGGGTTGGGGAATGGGCCCTTCATCGCCACCACCATTTCTCGTTCATCTCGATTGCCCAGCACATAGACCCGGTATCGCCCGCCGCCGGGCTCTACGCGCACCACGATGTGTCCCGGCGGAGCGGCCAATTGCGTCGCCCTTTGTCCGATTACAATCTTCGCGGCTTCTCTCAGATCTGTGGCGAACACGTACCGCGGCGACGGGGGAAGCCGGCTGTTCATAATGCGCTTCAAGACGTCGGGCGCGGGGTGACTGGGCGCCCAACTCGGCACGATGAGTACGCGCGACTGCAGCGATTGGAGCATCGCTTCCGTCTCCTCTCCCATCGATCCGTGCTGATGCACCACGTGTACCTCCACGGGTCCGATGACGGGCGCGATCGCAGCCTCGACGCCATGCCAGGACGGGTAGCCCGGATCGGGCGTGCCGGGAAGATCGCCTCCGGTGTAGTAGCGGAAGGCTCCGTAGCGCAGGCGGATTCCCAGGCTGCACATATTCTCGTTAGGACGGTCAGCGGCGGCGAGCGATTCGAGCGGCGGGAATAACTGCCGCGTGGTCTCGCCCGAGCCGGTCCACACCTCGCCGTTGCCGATGATATTGCGGATCTCGAAATCGGGGTACCGCGCTTCGTCTTTCGCCAGCTTGATCTGCTGTGCCGATCCGGGCCGAAACCGCTCCACCTTCAATCCGCGCTTCGTCCGCGAATCCAGAAACCGCCTGTAATTTGCCATGGTCGCGTCGGTCAGGGCAGCGGGATAGGCGTAGTCCGGCCATCCGCGATCGATCAAAGTGTGGATTGGCAGCGCGGCATCCACTTCCGTAATGCCGGTCAGCCGGTAGGAGTTCGTTTCGTCAAATGGCGAGGACGCCGTGACTTGGCCCATGTGGTCGCCGTGGAAATGCGTGATCAGGGCGAAGTCCAGGTGGGACGCGCCTGCGGGCAGGTGACGCTTGGCGTAGCGCGCAATCCAGGCGCCGGGAGTGTGCGAGGCATCGGGGCGTGGATCGGTCTCAGGCAGGCCGTCGCCGGCCGCACCAGCGTCCAGCAGAAGGCTGGTGCCGTCGGGCAGGATGAATAGGGCGGCATTGCCTCTTCCGGTGGAGATCTGGTGAATGTCGAGTGTGCCGGGGGTCCACGGCGGCAAGGGCGTGCCCACTTCGTCCGCGGGTTGCGCCGTGATGATACACGCGGAGAGCACGGCGAGAGCGGCGGCGGTCCAGCGAACGTACACAGTTGCGGGCATTAGTCCACACCTTACCGCAGTGGCCGGGAGAACAGGATCGTGGGACTTCCCTTGTAGGTGGTGCGGACATCTTCGCGGAACCCGCATTTCTCGGCGACGCGCAGGGAGGCGAGGTTGTCGGGGTGGATGATGCAGACCGTCTTGTCGGAGCGGCAGTGTGCCGCAGCCCATCCGATGGCGGCGCGCACCGCTTCCGTGGCGTAGCCTTTTCCATGTGCGCCGGAAGTCAGGACCCAGCCCAGTTCGGGAATGCCCTGGATGGAAGGCTCGATTTCGCGCTTGAAATCGGCGAAACCGACATCTCCCAGGAAGTGGCCGGACTTGTCCTCGACGGCCCAATAGCCGTAGCCCACCCACGACCAGTGGCCCACGTAACGCAACAACCGAGTCCAGACCTCTTCGCCGGTGAACGCTCGCCCGCCGATGTAGCGAACTACCAGCGGGTCGGTCCACATGGCGAGGCAAGCGTCGAAATCGGTGACGCGGTGACCGCGCAGCCGCAGGCGTTCGGTCTCGATCAAGGGCGCGCTGGAGGGCGCCGGGGAAGAACTGGTCATGCTGTCAGCTTACAAGGAAGGCGGGGGGTTGGGCTCGTCTACATTTGCGCCTTGCCGCATCTATCTGAGAAACTGGCGTTTCATGTCCTTGAAGCCCTGGCTGCTCCTGCCCCTCGTGTTGGCCCCGATCGCCGAACCGCAGAGCATCACGCTTCCGACGAAAGAAATATTGTCGTACAACATCGAATGGCGTCTGATCTCCGCGGGGAAGGCGCGCATCGAGTTTAACCCGTCGCTGCAAATGCGGGCCCCCTCGCAGATTCTTTTTCACCTGGAATCGATCGGGCTGGTATCCAAGCTGTTCAAGGTGGAAGACGATTACACGGCACTTTTGAATCAGAGTCTGTGCACGCAGAACGTCGAGATGGCGGCACACGAAGGCACTCGGCGGCGTGAGACCAGGATCACCTTCAATGCGGACGGAAAAGCCACGTACCGCGAGCGCGACCTGGTGAAGAATGCGGTGTTGTCGCAGGAGACGGAAGTTCCGCCGTGCGTCCACGACGTGCTGGGCGGGCTGTACGCCTTGCGCGGATTGACGCTGGAGCCCGGCCATAGCGCCGAGATTCCGGTGAGCGACGGCAAGAAGAGCGCGATGGTGAAGGTGGAAGCGCAGGTGCGCGAGGAGATCAAGACGCCTGCGGGCGTCTTCAAAACGATTCGCTACGAAGTGTATTTGTTCAATAACGTGATCTACCGGCGTCCCGCGCATCTGACCCTGTGGTTGTCGGACGATCGCGCGAGATTGCCGGTGGAGATTCGCGTCAGGCTGCAGGTGACGATTGGTACGATTACGCTGCAGTTGGAGAAGCGCGAATAGTTCCGCTGTCGAGCTGTCGCCGCTTCCGCCTGACGGGGGCGGGTTCGGGACCGCTCGCGTAGTTGTCTCCCGGACATTGGCTACCCAAGGTTCAGCGAAGCGGCGAACATTCCAGGAGCCACACTCGTATTCAGGTTCCTGACGAGGTTCTTTCATGACGGCGTGTAGGAAACGAAGGCGGAGGCTGGCCGGGCACCTATCTGGATGTGAGCAGCGCAGTGGATCATTTGCGCGACATAGGGCCGCGATTCCATCTCGATCTCAACCGTGCCATCGTCATCGGCCATTCCTCGGGAGGTCAATTGGGCCTGTGGCTGGCTGCCCGGCGCAAGCTGGCGAAGGACAGCATCTTGTTCACCAGTTCACCGCTCTCTCTGAAGGGTGTCATCGTTATTGATGGGCCTCCGGATCTCGCAGCATTTCGTTCCATCGAGCAACCGATGTGCGGTGGGCCGGTCGTCACGAAGTTCATGGGCGGTGCACCTGCGGAGTTCCCCGGCCGTTATCGGGAAGGATCGGCAACAGGACAGCTGCCAATCGGTGTGAAACAGGAGTTTTTCACCCGAGCCAACCCTGCGCAGTTGAACGCGTTGGTCGAACAGTATGTTGAGGCGGCCGAGAAGGTGAGCGATCCAGTTCGCAGGTTTACTTTGCACGGGGAAAGCCACTTCGATGGGATCAACCCCCAAGCGCCAGGCTGGCAGGCCGTACTGGCAAGTGTGCGATGGTTGCTGCGCAACCCTTGATCGGTTTGGCACGCACAGAGCCTCAGTCCTGGCGGAGCGTCTTTACGGGGTCGATCTGCGCAGCCCGGCGAGCGGGCAGACACGCGGCGCACAAGGCAACGGCACACAATGTCGCAGCGGCGATGACGAAACTGGGCCAATCGCGCCCTTGCGCTTCGAATAGCAACGAACTGAGAAGACGGCTCGCGAATATCGACCCCAGAATTCCCATGCACAGGCCGGCGGCGGTCCACGGGGCGGCATGGCGGAGGAACAATCCGACGACCGACGCAGGCGTGGCGCCTAATGCCATCCGGATTCCTACTTCGCGAGTCCGCTGCATGACCAGAAACGCGATCACGCTGTAAATCCCGATGGCCGCGAGCACCAGGCCAGTGGCAGCGAATCCGGCCAGCAACATGGCGTCGAAGCGCGGACCGTCCGTGAGTTTCTGGAAGCGCGCCTGGATGGTTTCGATCTCCACGGGAAGTGTAGGATCCAACTCCGTAAAATCGGCGCGAAGAGCAGCCGCGACTGCTTGTGCGTCGAACGGGGAGCGTACCGTCACGATCCCACCGAGGACGCGCGAGCCGTCTCCGAAGATCTCATCGGGAACGTGCTTCCGGGCTACGTAATATTCGGGCTCGGGCGGCCGACTCAGGCCGCGATTGCGAATATCGCCACAGACTCCCACCACGGTGTGCCACTCGCCCTTCGCCGACCGAAGGATGTGGCGGCCGAGCGGATCCTGGCCGGGGAAGAGGCGTTGCGCGAGCGTCTGATTGATGATGATCGCGGAGGCGTTGGCCGAGCGGTCCTCTTCGTTGAAGGTGCGGCCGCGCAGAATGGGGATCCCGAGCGCTCCGAAGTAGCCGGGCGTGATGTAGCGCCAGGAGACTCCGCCGCCCACCCCCTCGGGCAGCCAGGGACGGCCTTCGACTGCGATTGCGGAGAAAGGCGTAGACATGCTTCCGCCCGGAGGGATGGTGTCGCTGATGGCGGCGATGGCGCCCGGCAGCCGGTTCAAACGCGCTTCCAGTCCTTCGTAGAACGCAAGCACACGGGCCTGGCGATACGACTTGCTCAGGACGAAGCGCGCCGACAGAGCGTGGTCGGGTTGGATGCCGAGCGGCACGTGCTCCATGCGCCACAGAGCGCGAACCAGAAGGCTCGCGCCACTCAACAGGAGGAGGGATGCGGCGATTTGCAGGGACACCAGTCCGTGCCGCAGGGCGCCGCGGAACCCCGCAATCGACCGGCCTCCGGAGAGGGCCTCCGCATCGGGGCGCTCGAGCGCGGGCGCCATGCCGAAGGCGAGACCCGCCAAAATGGAGACGGCCGCGGTGAAGAGCAAAACGCGCACATCCAGCGAGGCTTGATCGAGCCGAGTGATGCCGTTCGGCGCGATGGCGACAAAGAATCGCAAGAGGCCCCACGCGAGTCCACATCCGGCCGTGGCGCCTGCCACCGCCAGCAAGAGACTTTCGGTGAGGGTCTGGCGAATGAGGCGCGCGCGGCCGGCGCCCAAAGCATGACGCACCGCAAGTTCACGGCGCCGGCTGGCGGAGCGGGCCAGCAGAAGATTGGCAACGTTGGCACACGCCATCAGCAGCACCGTGCCGACGGCGACGAGAAGAGTCCAGGAGGCCGTGCGGACGTTGGCGATCTGGCGGTCGCGCAGCGGACGCACGACGAGGGACATGCCGGGCAGATATTCCTTGGGAATATGCGGTGTCTCTTCGGCAAACAGTGGCTGCAGGGCGGATTGTGCCTGCGCAATCGAGACTCCTGGTTTGAGACGCGCAAACGCGCGGACGACGCGCGTGGACTGGTCGGGGAGGAGCGCCACGGGCATCAGGAGATCGACCTGGCTCAGGTTGAAGAGCTCAAAATCGCGGGGCAGGATGCCGACCACAGTGACGGACTTATCGTCAATCAGAATGGCGCGGCCCACGATTCCCGAATCGCCGGCGAAGCGGCGCATCCAGAAGCCGTAAGTCAACAGTGCGACCGCGGGCGCATTGGGCACGTCTTCCGCTGCCGTAAAATTTCGTCCTGCCATTGGGCGGATGCCGAAGGTCGGCAGGAAGGCGGCGTCGACCAGAGCGCAGCTCAGACGAACGGGGTTGGATTCGGTCAGGTCGCATGGGGAGGAGAAGCCGAAGGCCGCCATGCTCAAGAATGGTGTCTGCTGGTCTTGCAGTCGCCGGTACGAAGGAACCATCAGGAATTCGTTGTTGTCCGCGTAAGGTGCGAGCATTCCCACCGAGACGAGGCGGTCTGAATCTGGGTACGGAAGCGCGCGGAACAGGATGCGGTCCACCACGCTGAATACGGCGGTGGACGCTCCGATTCCCAGGGCGACGGTGACGATCGCGGTGAGGGTGAACACGGGTGCGCGGCGGAAGGCGCGGAGGCCGTAGCGAACGTCCTGCCGGGCGGCCGTGCTCCAGGATGCGCGGTGGATGGCGCTCGTCTCTTCGGCGATGAGGGTGGGGTTTCCGAAACGCCTGCGGGCGTCCAACTGCGCACGCCCGGAAGGCAGGCCCGCGGAACGGTTCCATTCGGTCCGCATGTCGAGGTGAGATTGAATCTCGTCATGGATCTCCTGGTCGCGCGGAGGACGGAAAAGCGCCTTGAGCCAATTGGTCATACGAATTGGAGCACCTTTCCGACGCCTGCGGCGAGAGACGTCCATTTCTTCTCGGCATCCTCGAGGCGTTGGCGGCCCGCATCGGTAAGCGTATAGACGCGGGCGCGTCGTGCGTTGGAAGTTGTCTTCCACTCCGCCGTGACCAGGCCGGAGCGTTCCAGGCGGTGCAAGGCAGGATAGAGCGAGCCTTCTTCGACGCGCAAGAGGCCTTCGGAAGCGTTTTGGATGTGGAGAGTAATGCCGAACCCGTGGTTGGGGCCAAGGTGCAGAGTTTTCAGGACGAGGAGTTCGAGAGTACCTTGGAGGGAATCTGCCTGTCTTCCGTGCTGTACCATAGTTCCCTAGGGTAGAGAACTATGGTAGCACGGACTCAGGAGCGAACGTAGGAGGAAACTCTTGCCGATCTATGAACTGGAAGCCCTAGGCGGTTGCGCGGTAGGGCTGTTCGAGTACAGATTCGACGTGAAACTTGCGCGAGGTGACGCGGACCCCGATTTTTCCGCTTAAGCTGCGGACAATAAAGCCAGTTACGAGCAGCTCGATAGGGTAGAGGTCACCATATTTGGACGGCCAGTCGATGGTCATCTCGATGTGTGCGCCGACGGGTAGGGGGCGGCGGCAACGAAAACTCAAGCCGGTCGAGCTAAGGTCACAAGTATTTCCGGTGCCAGTTCGGGGCATGGTGCCCTTCTCGGCGACCTGGTAATGGAGAGGAAGGCGGAGTTCGTAGCGCCGGTTACGGCGGCGGTCGGTGGTAGTGATGTCCATGCGTTTCTCCAGGGCCTCTTCCTCCGAGTGCGCGGTAAGAGCATGAGCTGTTGGAAGAGCGCAGCTTATTAAAATTTCAATATCTTTGTGCAATTAGACGACCACCGCTAACCCTAAGCAAACTGTGGTTAACAAAAGTTATTAGGAGTACTTTTTACAGGGTCAAAAGTACATTCCTCCACGTTGGCTAATGTGGTTTTAGGAAGTTTCTTCTTGATGACGGCGGCAAAAATCGGCCTCTGGGGCGGTCAGAATGTAAACGCGATCTGGGTACGAACCCCATTGACATCGGCGATCCCCCGACGCATTAAACGATAGTACTCCAATTTGAAGGCCACCGATTCGTTTAGTTCATAGCGGAGTCCGGTAGAAGGCCCGTGGCGCAAGCCGATGCTCCCCCAAACCGGTTCATTCCGGGCGATGTTCAAATACTCGTACGAAAAATACGGCCGGTACTTGCCGAGGTTCTTGGAGAGCAACGAGTAGAACCCGGTGTTGTGATAAACCTGACTGGAGCCTTCGATGGCGTGGCGCATCACCAGCACCTCATTGGTGAACTCCATACCGGATGGATGGTAGGTCAGGTAGCCGTCCCAGATGGTTTCGGCGACCCTCGGCCCGACGGTGGGGTAGAGGCGATCGCCGTAGACGGAGAATCCGGTTTGGAAGCCCGGCACGCCGACGGGGCGGGCGAATGCGGCGAAATTGTAAGACTTTCGGGAGTTTTCATCCTGCTGAATCTGCACCGCTTCGGCTACCGACCCGGAGGTGGAATGGGAGGTCCGGCCGTTGCCTATTTCGGCCACCCAATGAAGGCCGAGCGGACCCGACGGAATCAGTCCGGTAGCCTGCGCGCCGACATTATGAGTCGGCAAAATACCACCCTGGTCTTCAAACGCGAAGAGAAACGGGCGATTGACGGTGGTCAGCAGCCAACTGGCGTGATGGTAGGCGGTGTTGTAGTAGCCGATCGAGGTGTGGTAACGGCCTGCGGTGAGCGTCAGGTAATCGCTGGGTGTGTAGGTGATCAGCATCCGTTCCAGGTCGGTGTGGAGTGTGTTGGTGGGATCGAATTCGAAGATGAGCTCGCCCAGGACGCTGACTTTGTCGGTGACCTTGCTGGTAATGAAGAGGTTGAATGCGCCATCGAGGAAGGTGCTGTGGGCGCCCTTCTGGTCGGAGTCGGTAAATCCGACATCGGAAAATCCGCGGAACTGCAGTCCTTCGGTCACTGGCAGGGTCACATTGTGCATTCCCGGCATCCCCATCATGTCGCCGGACGTGGCTTGCCGGCGCTCGGGAGGGGCGGGCGGAGCGGGAGTCTGTGCGGTGGGCGGCTGGACGGCGGGCGTAGCGGGTTGCGCGGCGGCTGCCGGCGGAACGGCGGCGCTGACGGTGGGCGCCCCTTTGAGTCGTTGCACTTCGGCTTCGAGGTCTTGCACGCGCTGCAGGAGCTGTTGGATGAGCTGATGATCGTCGCTGGAAGTGGCAGCGGGCTGCTGGCCCGACGCAACCGGGACGATCAGGAGTAACAGCGCAAGCAACGTTGGCTTCATGGGGGGCATCATGGGGTCGATCCTCAATGTCGAATGTCCGTGTTGTCGATTTCTCTGAGCCCGTTCTGTGAGCAACGGGGGCAAACCGTGCAAATTTGGACAGATTATAACAGGATAGGCGAAGCCGCAACTCTAAGGGACGAAGAAAAGGCAAAGCAAACCCGCGATGACACGGAGCCTGTCCAAAGGTTAGCGGTGGGGCAGGAAACCGGGTGAGGCGGTACTCTACAATGAGAGTATATGCACCGCCCTTCCCGCTTCGTCCACCTGATGCCGGTTTGTCTACTTTCAGGCGCCATACTGCTCTTCGCGCAGGATTGGAAAGCCAAAACGGATTTGCCGGGGGTCGATTTTGGCACGCTGGCGCCAGCGAAGAAGGCTACCGCGCTCAAGCTCTTACGCAATCGCGATTGCGCTTGCGGCTGCGGCATGAAGGTGGCGCAATGCCGGGTGGAGGATCCGGGTTGCGCGTACAGCAAGGGCCTGGCGGCGGAGATGGTGACGGCGATCAAGGAAGGAAAGAGCGAGACTGCGGCACTGGCGGCAGCGGAGAATTCCAAATGGGCGCATGTGCCCGAGCCCAAGCTGCTCGACGATCCGGTGGCCATCCCGACGGCTGGAGCGCCGGTTACCGGACCGGCGGACGCGCGCATCACCCTGGTGGAGTTTTCCGATTTCCAATGCCCCTACTGCGTGAAAGCCATTCACCAGTTGGATGCGGTTTTGAAGGCGTATCCCAAGCAAGTGAAACTGATCTTCAAGCAGTATCCGCTGGAATCGCATCCGCAGGCATCGATTTCCGCGGCCGCTGCACTCTCCGCGCATCAGCAGGGCAAATTCTGGCAGATGCACGACGCCCTGTTCGCGAATCGGGAACGCTTGTCGCGGAGAACGATTCTGGAACTGGCGGGCGGTTTGGGGCTCGACATGAAGAAGTTCACGGCCGACCTGGATTCGCCCGAGACCAAGAAGACGGTTGCGCGCGACGTGGCGGACGGCGATAAGGCCGGCGTAGAAGGTACGCCCACAGTGTTCATCAACGGCCAGCGCTACAACGGTTCCTTGGAATTGCCCGCGATCAAGAAGGTGCTGGACGATAAGCTCAAGTAGCCCCGGGAGAATTAGAGCGTACTGAATTTTAAGCTGCGTTGCGCGGCGCGCGAGGCCCGTCGCCATGCTTCCCAGACGTTGCCAACGATTACGCCTCCCAGCAGATACCAGACCACTCCCGCCCATTCGAACAACGCATAGCTGACTGCCGCGACCAGCACGCCACAGATGATCTGGTCGGGATACTTCGCCGGCGAGGTCGGTGGATCGGTGAGAATGATGAACGCAAAGTAGAGCGCGGCTTCGACGTCCGGCGGGCGAAAGATTTCTGCTACCCACTGCGGGTCGCTGACAAATGAAGTGATCGTGAACAAAAGGAAATACGAGCCCAGAAACGCCAGCACCAACGGCATTTTGTTCACGCGATCGGCAATGTAGACGCCGGCCACGATCAGGACTGCCTGTAGAGGCAAGGGCACTTCGGCAAGCGCGCCCCACCAGCTTTGGCCGGAGTGAAAAACGTAGAAACCGGCGATGAGTGCCAGGGCTGCGGGATTGAAGAGGTTTGCGGTTCGCGAACGGAGCAGATATTTGCTGAGGACTGCGGCGACGGAGGTGATCGTCGTGGCGTACCAGGGCTCCTGTGCGCGCAGCACCATCGCCACGATCATCGCGGTGAGCACGGCCCCGCTGGGGAACTCCCACGAGCCCTTGCGCACACGCAGTATCACCGCATCGACGAGTGCGGAGCACAGGATCGCGATCAATATCCCAGGAGCAAGCGTCCGAATACCTTGACCCGGTGCTGCCAGAACAACCAGGATCGTCAGGATGATGGTGAGTTGCCCCTTCGGTGTGCGAAAAAAGGCGATGATCTTACGCCGCACCGCGCACACCTCGGGTTTCGTAGCGTTCCATGCCCGGTGTCACGATCAAACCGTCAACCCCCATGCGGGTGAGGAGTTCGATGCCGTCCCGCGGGCCAAGCACGAAGGCGGCAGTCGCCAAGGCGTCGGCCAGCATGGCGCCTCCCGCGACCACGGTGGCGCTGGCAACGCTCTGCGCCGTTCCCTCCGTGCGCGGATCGAGGATGTGAGGCCCGCGCTCGTAATCACCCGAAGTGCAGACGGCCTGGTTCGAGACGCGCAGCGTGTCGATCAGCTCGCCATGCCGGCGTGGATGGCGGATTCCCACAGTCCACGGTTCGCCAAGCGGGTTCAGCCCGCCGAGGTACAGGTCGCCGCCGGCATCGATGGCGAAATCGCGGAATGAGGCGAGTTCGCGTGCGGCGGCGTCCACCGCGAGTCCCTTGGCGACGGCTCCGAGGTCGAGGATCATGGGGCAGCGAAGCATGATGGTTCGTCGATCGGGGTCGAGATGCACATCGCGCCAGGTAGGACGCTCCGATACGGGCACAGCGGAGGCGAGGATTCTTCCTGTGCGGTGCTCGCGGTCGAAGCCGCGCGCGGCTATGCGATGTCCGACAGTCGGGTCGAAAGCGCCGTCGGTCTCTTCGGCCACGGCCATGGCGAACTGCACGGCCTCGAAGAGGATCGCGCTGGCCGGCACTGCCTCCCCGACGCGGGCGCAGAGTTGCATCAACTCGCTCTGCTCGTCGAAGCGGGTGCAACGCGCTTCGATCTCGTGAAACCAGGCGAAGGCATCGCCGATGGCGCCTTCCGCATCGCAACTGCCGGAAACCACCTGGATGGAGACGATGGTCCCCATGACGGCCTCGCTCCGGGCCGGCAGGCAGGCGGTCACTTGGCTTTGCTCAAGGCGTCCATCACGGCCCAGTAGAAGGCATTGGCGCTTTGCGTGGCGCCGGACACGTAATCGACTTCCGCGCTCTGGCGCTGCGGAACTTCGGGCGGAAGCATCCCGATGACGGAGCAGGAATAGCGGGTGCGGCATTGAGAGATAGATGCCGACTCGATGCGGCCGCCTTGGATTACAACAGATGCCTCGATGTCGCCGTGCCGCGAAGAGCCCCAACCGGTGTAGGTGCCGTCTTTCCACGATGGCGCGGCGGGCGCCGGAGTGGCTGCGGCTGGGGCAGGTGTAGGGGCAGGTGCGGGCGCTGCCGGCGGGTTGGGAGGCTCCGCTTTGGTCTCGGGAGGTGGTGCGTACGGTGACGGGACAGCGGCGGCTGCGGGTGCTTCGGGCTCCGGCGATGCAGTGGGCTCGACTTCGACGCGGCCCGGAGTTGCCGGAACGGGCTTCACCGGCGCGGCGACCACCGCCAACTTCACCGGTGCCTCGCGAGCCGCTGCGGGTTCTGGCGCGGCCGCCAGAGGAGATGAGGGTGGCGCTGTCGGAACCGGCATCTCGGCAGCAGGAGGAGGCGTGCGCAACGCGGCCTGAACTTCGAGCTTGTGAGCGGCCAAGCGCGTACGCGAAAACCCGGCGCTGTAGACGGCCAGAACCGCCGCGGAACCCAGCATCACTACGCGATTCGCGACCTTGGTTTTGGAGCCGCCTTGGGACATTTCTCCCTATTTTACAGATTGGCCGCCGGTCTGTCCTTAGAGGTCCGCGATTCGCACCAGTTGTTTGCCGATGTTCTCACCACGCAGCATTCCGAGAAACGCGGAAACGGCGTTCTCGATGCCCTCGGCGATCGTCTCGCGGTATTTCAGTTTTCCTTCGGTCACCCAGCGCGCCAGGTGCGGAAAGGCTTCCGCATAACGGGAGGCGTACTGGAAAACCAGGAAGCCTTGGACCTTGAGGGTCCACACCAGCACGAGAGGAAGCAGGCGCGGGCCCATTTCCGGCTTCTCCAAGTTGTACATGCTGATCTGACCGCACACCGAGACGCGGCCATGCGTATTCATCAGCGGAAAAACTGCGTCAGTGGTGGAGCCGCCCACGTTGTCGAAGTAGCAATCGATTCCCGAGGGACAGGTCTCCTTGAGTTTGGCGTGAACGTTCTCGGTCTTATAGTTGATGGCGGCGTCGAAGCCCAACTCTTCGCGAATCCAGCGGATCTTATCGTCGCCGCCGGCGATACCGACCACGCGGCAGCCGTGAATCCGCGCGATCTGGCCGACCGTCGAGCCCACCGCGCCGGCAGCTCCCGAGACGACCACGGTCTCGCCCGAGCGCGGCGCGCAGACATCGAGCAATCCGAAATAAGCCGTGAGGCCGGGCATGCCGAGGACGCCGAGCGACGTGGAGATCGGCGCCACGCGAGGGTCGACCTTCATCACACCGCGTCCGTCGGAGAGCGCGTATTGCTGCCAGCCGAACATGCCGGTGACGAATTCCCCTTCGGCAAATTGCGGGTGGCGGCTGGCGACGACCTTGCCCACCGCGCCGCCTCCCATCACTTCGTTCAGCTTCTGCGGCTCGGCGTAGCTGCGGGCATCGTTCATGCGCCCGCGCATGTAGGGATCGACTGAAAGGTAGGCGACGCGCACCAGGAATTGACCGTCGGCCGGTTCCGGGATCGGGCTCTCGGTGAGACGGAAGTCGGTGGGTTTCGGAAAACCCGTTGGCCGTGCGGCCAGGAGAACTTGCTGGTTGGTTCCGGGCATGCCTTCAGGGTAGCGCCGCAGAACCGCCGGCGGCGCAAAAAAAAGGAGCTCACTTCGCGGCGAGTGGCTCGCGAGGTGAGCTCCAGGCGCTTGCATTCGTCGCGGACCGGGTCAGACCCGGCAAGGTCCCGGGACGCGCGCTGCAAGTGTCAGGGCACCAACTTAGTGTTTGGCCTGGTAGATTTTCGCGCTCTGCACGTTTTGCTGGTGGTTGACCTGCGCGTGCTCGGCCGCGGTGAGCTTGCCGCCATTGGCGGTGCGATCGGCCTTCACTTCCTGGTTGATGGACTGAGCGCCCTTCTCCAACCGTGCGGTCTGTCCGGCGCTCAGTTTGCCGGAGGCGACGCCCTGGGCGATGCGCTGTTGCTGATTCACGCGACGGGCGCCGACTTCGGTGGTGGCCGGGGGCCGGGTGACGGAGTTGTGCTTGTCCGCGTAGATCTGCTTGCTCACCTGGTTCTGTTGCCCGTTAACGGTCTGCCGCTCCTGAGTGGTGAGTTTGCCGCCGTTCAGGGTGCGATCGGTATGCACTTCCTGGTTGATGGCGGCCTCTTTGGTCTCCAGGTTTCGGGTCTCACCGGCCGTTAACTGGCCGCTCCCGATGCCTTGGGCAACGCGTTGTTGCTGGTTCTCTTTGCGTTGATCGACTACGTTTTGCGCCGAAGCGGCCATCACCGCGACCGTCGCTGCCAATATCATGGTGCCGATGAGTTTCATTTTCTTCTCCTCCTCTGCGATTTCGGCTTTGCCTCGATCGCTCTGATCGACTAAGCACGAGAGAAGCGAGTAAGTTGCGATGGTGCGTCGTTAAAGTCTTTTCATGCCAGGGATGGGCCGGGTAGTCAGACGAGCGCGTGGTGCTCGATCCATGTACCGAAGAGAGGGACGGCGAGGCGGTCGTCGGGCGTGAGCAGATAGCGCTGAGCGAGCCATCGGCGGGCGAGTGGCTGTAGATCGCTGAGCGATTGTCCCCGGATCAAGCGGGCGAGCGCCTCGTGTGCGGGCGGGGGCGCGCTTCGAAAGGCATCTCGAAAGTAGGACTCGGCCCACTCGATGGCGCGGGGGCTCACGGCCTGAACGTCATCGATTGTGGCTGACGTGCGCCTGTCGTCATTCAAGCGGGTGACCAGCAGCGATCCGAAGACCTGGAGCAGGAACGGCTGTCCGCCAGTTTGGCGGTAGACTTCTTCTGCGACGATGACGGGAATGGCTTCGGAGGGGAACTCTGGAGACGGCTCTGATAGTAGCCCGACGGAGGTGGCTCGGTCCAGAAACGGGAGCTTGATCTGACGGGCGCTGATGAAGTGGTCGTCCCAGACGCCGTCCAGTTCATCGAACGGCGCAGCGCCGGAGACGAGCAGTCTTACGCCACGCCGATGCTGAATGGTGGCGCGGAACAGTCCCATCAACTGCAGAAACTCCTGCCGGTTCCCGGGGAAGAGGTCTTCGAGGCGCTCGAACTCATCAATGGTGATGAGGACACGGCGACCGCCGGGAAGTTGGTCGAGATGGTCAAGCCACACGGCTGCGGCTTCCATCGGCGGGCCATCGGGAAGCGGTGGAAGATCGACGCGGCGGTCCCGCTTCGCCTGAAGACGGGCCTGTTCGGCCAGCTTGCTCCAGAACGCACCCGCGGATGCGATGGGATGCGCCTGGATGTCGAAGAACACGCAGACGGTATCTGGCAGCAGGCGCGGAAGCATCTTGAGGAGCGAGGTCTTTCCCGCACGCCTCGGCGCGAGGAGTTGCAGGGACGCGCTGCGTCTGGTGTCCGACAGAATATCTTCGATATCGCGGACAGCTACTTCGCGGCCTCGAAAGAGTTCGGGCCCTTCAGAGTCCGACAACGGATCGCCAGCACGGAAAGGGTTGAGGATCAGGCCCTCAGCGTCTTTCTCGGCAGTGGTACGCATCTCTTGGGCGACTTCGCGAAGTGCACGCAATGGCTCCTCGAAGGGTTGGGTGAAGACATCGCGATGGGAGCGTAGTTGATTGTCAAGCGCATTCGCCTGCTCCGCGAAGCTCTTGAGGTGCCTCAGGCGGTGATGTGGGTTGAAGACGGCCTGTGCGGCTGTCAGGTAGCGCGCCGCCTCGCTGAAGCCGAGAAGCACCGCATCGGCGCCTTGAATTCCTGGTAGCCAAATCCCGCGTAGTTCCTGGATGCCCTGGAAATCGTTCGCTGCCGCCATGCGAGTGATCTCTCGTGCCCGGAGTTCGGCCTCCACTCTGCGGCCGGTGCGGCGTTGACCGGGGACGATCGAGCAAGCTTCCAATACGCGCCTGGTAAGCCCGGGATCCGCGCCCGCTTCGGCCATGATGTGGCCTCGCAAGAGTGGAATTGGCAGATAGCACAGTTCGTGATAGAGAACCGGAGCCCAGTGCAGGGATCGGCGGCCGAAGGCGGCGCTCCGGAGGCGGGCGGCGAGTTCCCAGATTGATTCGAACAAAAAAACTGGAACCCGGAAAAAGCCGGCAACGAAAGCCACACCAGCAGCCACTCCAAAAGTCACGCCGCCAGCCACGCCAAAAGTCACGCCGCCAGCCACGCCAAAAGCCACGCCCAAAGCCACGCCAAAAGCCACGCCAAAAGCGACGCCCAGGGCCACGCCACGAGCCACGCCAGCAGCCACGCCATAAGCCACGCCTCCAGCCACGCCCAGAGCCACGCCAAAGGCCATGCCGGAAGCGACGCCCAAGGCCACGCCACCAGCCACGCCCACAGCCACGCCAAAAGCCACGCCCAAAGCCACGCCACCAGCCACGCCACCAGCCACGCCAAAAGCCACGCCAATGGCTACCAGTTGCCAACTAACGTGCACCCCTGTCGCGGCGAGGATCGCCAAAAATGCTACAGACGTGGCGGGAGCGAAAATGAGAGACATCTGGGCGGACCGCAAGACCCACCAGTCTTCCTGTTCAGTGCGACGACGCCGGAGGATTCTCCACAACGACTCGTCGGGATCAACTCCCAAGCTACGAAGCTGGCGGTGTAGTGTGATCGGCTGCATGAAGAAGAGCCACAGGAATCGCCAAAAACCCGGAAGATCCTCACTCACGCCCAATCTCTCCTCGCAGCCAGGCGGCGAACACCTCGCCGAAAGGCTTGCCCTCGTCCGTTAACAACCCACGCTGGCGTAGCACCCCCATCGCGGGAGGAACGCCCCGCGCGGCGTCGCGCAGAGGCATTCGCCAAGCTGCCGGCATAGCCTTCCACATCTGACGGAAGTGCATCGCGGCCTGTCGTTGAAAGTCGACGAGAGCAGTGTCCGGCCCCGCCGCCTCGACCAGGCACCAGCCGAACAACTGCAGGAAGTAGCAGTGCCGCCCGCACCATCGGCGCATCAGGTCGGCATCGCCCGGTCCCAGTTGGTCCGCTCCGATCCGGATCGTGGCCTCGTCGCCATCCACCTCCAGCAGGCCGACGACAGCCGTTTCCATTCGATTGGTGATCGGCGACACCTTATTGTTCTGCGCGAAGACTTCATCGGGAGCCTCACGCGAGGAGAATACCAGGCACACACGACCCAACAGGTCGCGGAGTCGATCGAAGAAGCGGACGTCACAGGTCTGCACAACGGACTCCACCTCGTCGACCAGGACCACCGGCGGAAGACCCGATGCGGAGACGGCATCGATCCAAGCCGTAAGCCGATCGGCGGCCTCGTCCGCGCTCTCAGGTGAGTCCAGACCCGTAACGGTCTCGACAAACTGAGCTGCGGAAACACCGGCGGGACCTTGCCCGGAGACCAGCTTCACCACCACGCCGCGATCGCGCAACCGCTTCTCCCAGGCTGCCAGGATGGTGGTTTTTCCGATGCGCCAATCGCCCACTAGCCACATGCTGCGGCGTTCATCAAATGCGGCTTCGAGGCGGCGCAACAGACCCGCGCGCCCGAAGCAGTGTTCGGGACGCGGCGTCCAGGGACTGAACGGATTCGGCTTGCGGCGTACGGACGCCCCGAACGTCCAAGTGATGCGCCCCGCCTGGCTCTCGCGATAGAGGCTGTTGTCGTCGAACCAATGACCGCCGCGCGGAGAGAAGGACCGGAAACGCAGTGTCGCTTCCATCGGGCGCAGATTCGAATCCAGTTCCAGCCGGACGAATTGGCACGAGTTGCCGTAGGTGTCGGCGAGACCGCCCTCATACAGCGAGCCGGCGGCCAGTTCGCGAAGCCGGCGGTCCGGATCGATCCAGTCCACCACTTCGGTCTGATGGAGATGGCCTCGAAGCACGAGGTCGGCGCGATCGCTCAGGAGGCGTTTGACGGAGGCACCATCGGCCAGTTCATGCAGCGGATGATGCATCAGGACGATGCGCAGGCCGCGGAGCGGATCGCCGCGATCGTCCGTCAGGTGGCGACCCAGTTGGTTCTCGGTGAGGAGCAGGCGGCCAGCATCCGCCTCGTCGCCACAGAGCCACGCCGTATCGAGGCCGGCGATGTGGATCGGCGAGGGCCATCCGGGAAGGAGTACGGATGATCGATACCCCAATCCCTCGGGCACGAGTTCGGGTCGTGCGAGTTCGTCCTTCACCCACGCACGGTAGGCCTGTTCCCGCTCGAGGATCGCGACCTTCCAGGAATCCTCGAAGCCCAGAGGCGGCCGTGCCGAGATGCCGTTCATCCAACGGGACACGCCCAGCAGGTCGGTAGTCGCGGCCAGGTGCCACCGCATCGACTCCCAGACTCCCTTCTGAGCGTAGCGGCCGATGTCGTGATTGCCGGGGATAACGAAAAGCCGGTCGGACGAGATGCCGAGTTCTTCGCGCAGCGCGGCCAGGAAATCTGTGACCTCGGCGTACTCCTCGGGCTTGCCGGACTGCGCGGCATCGCCGGTGAAGAAGACGAAGTCGATGCGGCCTTCTTCGGCGAGCAGGGTCTCCAGATTACGAAGCCAGGCATCGCCCAGGACCCGCCTCCGGCGCCATGGCTCCTTTTCTTCGGGACCCTTTGCGTGGAGGTCAGAGATGTGCAGGAACTGGAGGCGGTAGGAACCGAACGCCATTCCCCCACTCTACTGCAACAGCTTCTTCAACGCCCCTACAATCTTCGGCCAACTGGGCGATTCGGGGGAGCATAACTCGTGATGCGCGATTTGCGGGACGCGAATAATTTCCACCGAATCTCCGCTCTTCTTCGCCTTCACCTCGTAGTCTTCGAAGAGCTTCTCGGGGACGATCGTGTCCTCTTCACCCCACACCAGCACTTGCGGGGTACCAAGCGGAAGCAGCTCGATAGGTGAGGCTGCTGCATATCGCGCCGGCTGTTGCGCAGCAGTGCCGCCCATGACGCGGAGCCCGCCTTCGGCACAACCTTGCGGACCGCGCTCGGCATAGGCGCGCATATCGGCGATGCCCGCCAGCGAGACCACTCCGCGCAGCGGCAGCGGATTGGCGGTATGCAGAGGACTCTCCGTGGGAATGCGGCGCCGGCCTCCGGTCCAGAGGGCCAGTTGGCCGCCCGCGGAGTGTCCCATCACGACGACGCGGCTGAGGTCCAAATGATACTGGCCCGCCGATTCCCGCAGGGCATCGACGCCTTTGGCGACATCCTGAAAGGTGCCGGGCCAGGCGCCTCCTTCTTCATGCGCTCGCCGGTATTCCAGATTCCATGTGGCCCAGCCTTCTTTCGTCAGGGCCGAAGCTAATGGGGCTGTGTATGCGACGTCGGCGTACTGCACCCAACATCCTCCGTGGAGAACCACGACCACAGGGAACGGCCCCTTCGTCGCAGGCAGTCTCAATTCGGCGAATTGCTGTGGCGCCTGACCATAAGAAATCTTCGTGGTGGGAGGTTGAGAAGGGAGCATGGGAATGTCTCCGGCACCGAGCCGGCGCGTCTGGCAGGAGAGCTTGGCGGTGAGCACCAATGCCATGGCGCCGCAGGCCAGGATGCCGACACGCCGAAGCCCGAGAGGTTGCATGATTAGAACTCGACCACTGGTGTGGCCTGGTCCGCTCCCACTCGGCCGATCGTGATTTCCGCCTTGAAGTAGTTTTCGCCGCGTATCTTGCAATCCGCCAGACGACGGAGCATCGCGATCTGGCCGATGTGGGTGAGCGCGTCAGCGATCGGCCCTTGAAACAACTGCGCGGCCGGATAGCCGAGCGGCTCGCCGGAGCTGAGCCTCTGATCGAAGGCATGGAGCGCGGCGTGGAAGCGTGTCACCTCCTGATCCCACGGCAGCGGAGGCGCTTCGTGCCACTTGTGTTTGCCGTCGGCAAGACTGAGCGCCCAATCGAAGAGGTCGCCCATGTGCGCCAGGATCTCGATCGGCGTACGCCCACCCGGTTGCACCTGGAAGTGCGCGAATTCGGCCGGCGCATTCTGTAGAGCCTTGTTGGCGCGGTACGCCACAGTGGCGACGGTGTGTCGAAGCAGGTCATCCATCAGTTCCTCCCAAAATCGATAAATCCGCGCTGCGGATCGACGGCCAGCAGGGTGACGGGGATGCGATCGCCGACGTCGAGTCCGTGCTCGCCGTGCATAAGGCGGCCTTCCACCGGCGGGTCGATCACGCGCACGAACACGCCCTTTGGAGTCACGCCGGTTACGACGGCGGAGAACGATTGTCCGACGCGGGGCAGGAGGCCCACCGCGCAGACGCGCTTGTTCATGTCGCGCTGCACCTTGCGCGCGGCGTCTTCCTTCAATGTGCAATTGCGCGCGATGGCTGCCAACTCGTCATCGGAATAAGGCGCGGGTCCGCCGAGCCCTTTGAGCAGGCGCTGCGTCACGATGTCCGCGAAACGGCGATTGGGCGCGGTGGAATGTGTGTAGTCTTGCGCGGCCAGGCCAAAATGGCCCTGCTCGGTGTCGCCCTTGCGGCTGAGAACGTATTCGCCGGGGCCCATCAGTTTCAGCACCGACAGCGAGATGTCGGGGTAGTGTACGGGATCGGCTTGTTTGCGGCGTACCAGAAAGGCATTCAGGGCTCCCGAATCGGGATCGGGAGGGAGTTTCTCGCCATAGTGCCCGGCGAGTTCCACGATGCGCGGCCAACGTTCGGGAGCTTTGACGATACGGCGAATGGAGGAGACCCCGGCATCCCGGAGAGTGCGCGCCATCACCTCGTTGGCGCCGATCATGAAGTCTTCAATCAGTCTGGATGCGCGATTCTGGCGGCGAGCGGTGACGTCGCGGACCTGGCCATCGGAAATCACGGGCTGCGTCTCGACGCGATCGAAGCTGAGAGCGCCCAGGCGTCCGCGCGCGGCGCGCAGTAAGTGAGCCGCTTCGTTCTGGAGTTGGAGCTGTGCCTGCAGGTCCGATGACGCGGCCACCTTCGGTGGCGGAGCGCCCGTACCCTCAAGCCACGGACCGACCGCGTTGTAGGTGAGCTGGGCGTGATTGCGGGTGATGGCGCGGTAAATGCGGGTATCGGCAATGTTGCCGTCGGCGGTCACTACCATGTCGATAACGACGGAGGCGCGATCGCCATTCTCCTGGAGAGAAGTGAGGTCGGTGGAGAGGCGTTCGGGCAACATCGGGAACGTCCGGACGCCGGCGTAGACAGTGGTGGTCTCGTGCGAGGCGTGGACGTCAATGGGGGTGCCCTTGGGAACTGCCGCGTCAACGTCCGCGATACCAACGAGCACGCGAATGCCTTGGGGAGTACGTTCGGCCCACTCGACTTGGTCGAGGTCGCGGGAGTCGTCATTGTCGATGGACGACCAGAGGAGTCCGGTGAGGTCTTGCAGGCTGCGGTCGGGCTCGGAACGGATGGTATCGAGCTGCTGCTCCGCATCGGGAGGAAAGTCGGGAGAGAACCCACGATCGAGCATCTCCTGACGGGCGGCGGCTACGAGGTTAAAGCCGTTATGGGCCATGTTCTCTGAGGGTAACACGGGCTTTCTGACGGGCTTCGGGCGCCCACGTGGAGCGGGTTACCGACCTGGTGAATGGGCGACATTCACCGGTTTGAATGAAAGGGATGATGGAGTTTGTCTTTCTTGACAGTCGATCCGAGTTTGCCGACATCCAGACGCACCTTTGGTCTTTCGCATTGGTTACTGCGTCAGCAGGATTTATCCCGTTACCCCAAGGTAAAATGTCAGCATAAGTGTTCCACAGCCGCCGACCTTCATTGGACATTTAGCGTGGTCATATTCGATAGCTTGCCATCCGCCACCACGTAGACGCTTACCTCACCCATACCAGCCAGGCTCGCGGGGAGCGCTACGTTCACTTGGTCGAGGCCTTCATATTGACCCTGCGCACCCGCATATTGCAACGGCGCCGGCTGGCCCGCGATGTAGACCTGAACTGTTCCCGCACCCCGAATTCCCGTCCCATACAGGGAGACATACACGGCGCCGGGAGTGCTTCCCAGGCTGAGCGCCGAAGAGAGACAACTGATCGGTACTGCGCTCTGGCAGGAAAAGACACTGAGCGGCGTGACAGCTCCGGAAACCGATACGCGCTCGGCTAGCGCAGCGGCCACGCCGGCGCCATTTCCGTTCGCCGAGTAGAGACCGGGCGAGACCGCCGCCACGGTGAGCGATCCGCTGAGAACCGTCGCAGCGCCGCGCGTCACTTTCACGGATGCGGCCCCTTGAGCGACCCCGCTGGGGATCAGAAAGCTGGCCTGTCCGGGAGATACGTAATAAAGGGGAGCAGCGCTGGCCGTTCCTTTGCTATCTGTGATCGTGATGGCCGTATCGCCCAGGGTCACTGGCAGCGTTTGGCCAGACGCGGTGATGATCTGGGACGCGAAACCGGAACCGAATGCGGTCACAAGTTGCTGGGGCGCCACCGGTCCCGGCTGGTAACTGGCCGAATTCACGAACGACGCCACAGGCGGGGTGGTGAGATCGGCGCGCAATACGCTATAGGGAGGCACCCTGATGGGGTTGGCGGAACTCGCGGTCTGAATCGAAATCGTATTCTTACTGGTTGAGGTGTTCGACGTGCTGGGATCGGCTGCAGTGATGAACTGTAAGGGAAACGTCCCAGTGGCTGCCGCGCCGTTGATGCGGACCGTCACCTGGTGCGACGTGGCGCTCTTGTTGGTGAGGACCACGGACAATCCTCCCTGTGCGTTGGTGTAACTCATCGCGTAAAGCGCCGGAATGGGCTCCATCCCTGTGGCCGGAATCGTTGCGCCGCCGGTGACCACAGTCTGGTTCGATTGAACCGCGTGGTTGATGACACCGTTCAGTACAGCAGTTCCGAGGGCTTGCGCGGCGACGTAGAATCCGAAGTTCAGCGACAGCGTGTTGATGGGCATGCCGGCGGCGGCCGCTGTCTCCACGTCGGAGGAATGATTGTTGGAGGCCAAAACACCGGCGTTGTGGGAGATTTCACTGGGCCCCACGTGCAGCACCGCGGGGATAGTGGACATGCGCATGATGTATTCCGCCGAATAGATTCCTCCCCATACGGTGCCGCAGGTGATCGACGAAGCTCCGGTGGCGGCGTCGTTGGGTATGGAGGGATCGAACTCGGTATTGAGAAACCGGACGCCCGAAGGGCCGATCGGGTTGAGGGCGGTAATCACCGCACTGCTCCGGGTAACCAACTCCGCGCTTTCGTCCGCCATCCATTGGGCGAAATTTCCGGTGCTCTGGGCGGGATAGTGATGAAAGGTGATCGCGTCCCAATACTTATTGGGATATGCTGCCATGGCGACATTCCATGCATTGGTAGCGGCTCCTGCATGGGCCTGATCGGTGACGAAGACGGCCACGATGGCGTTGGGAAGCACCCCTTTGATGGCGTCGCGATACGGCTTCATGGCGTCCAGATAGGCGGTTGCCGTGGCCCAGAAAGTGGGATAGAGATACGGCTCGTTAGACAACTCCCACGCTGCCACCTGAATATTGTTGGCTTTGACGTAAGCCGCCAGTTGGCCGGCGGATACGGCCGTGTCGGTGTATCCATTAACGCAAATGATGAGGGGCGCGCCCAACAGGTTGGCTCGACTGGCGGCGTCGATGAGCTTCGCGCCCCCTCTTCCCGACACCAGAGCGATCACCGTGGGATCGGTGCCGACACCCGAAGTGGCTGGGAATTGCGCATACCAGTCCATGTCGTCCTCGCCGGTTTGCCAGTTATAGATATCGCTGGAGGTCCCGCCAGGAAAGCGCACCCAGCCGAATTCGAGGGGTGCCGCCAGGGCATTGAAGTGGTAATCCCAATACTCAATAGGTACGCCGAGGTCGGCGCTGACACCGGAGAACCCCGATGCGATGGGGGTGGTCACAGCGGTGTTTATATCGATGGAAGCAGGGACGGGGGCGGTGGTCTGTGCGAGCGCCGGTATCGGAGGTGTGGCCAGAAGGGCCGTGCCGAGCAGATAGAACCATCCGTGGAACGGTTTTCGATACAGCGGCCAATGGAGGGTTGATCGCCGGCAAGCAGACATTTGCGGTTATTCTAGCATCGTGCGAATTGGTCCCAAGGTGATCCCGAACCCGACGTTCTGAGCAACGAGCCTCCGGTTTGCGAAGCGGTTACCGAAATTTCGGCCTGGCTGCGAAAGCGCCACAGGTTGAAAGGTACCGAAAGAACAATTGCCGAGTAGCCATCTCGCAAAGTACGCAGTTTCAGAAGTCCGCCGACGTATCGCCAGATCGCTTGCTTACGCGCGCGGCTCGCAACGAAGACACGACCGTATCAACGAAACGAGGTACTCAATAGTGGTTGTGCGCTATACGGCAGTTCCGGCGGACGAAAGACGGGCTGCGGGAACCAATTCCTTACGTCGACGCTTATTGCTCACCGATCTTCTTCGGGGGGGCTACTGCAGCTTACCGCGGCCTTCGACTTTCCAGATCTCCTCTACCGTGTCGCCGCGAATGCCGTACATCTGCTCGTGCAGATTTACCGCGACACAGATATGATTCGGAACGATGTGTACGCGATCGCCGATGGCGAAGGTCCGCTCAGCCCTGGAGACGTCGATGTATCCGTGCTCCTCGTTCATTTTGTGGAAGCGCGCGCCGGGCGCTTCCACTATGTGACCGAACGTCACTTCCGTGGAGTTCGCCAGCCGGTCGGAGGAGAAGGTCTTGGATCCGCCATCCACGATCATTTGCCCGGGGCGAGCCGTCGAAACCACCGTCGCGAGTACGGTCGCCGCACAGTCTTCAGGACCACACCCGCCGCTTCGAACGGTGTTGACGTCGTTGTAGACATAAGTGCCGGGACGGATCTCGGTGAGGCCTGGCAGTTCATGAGAATGGTAGAGCGTGGGAGTGGATCCGCCGCTCACGATCTTCACGGGAATGCCCGCATTTCGGAAATCCGAAAGAATGGAGCAGAGCAGCTCGCCGACCTGGCGGAGGGCACGGAGTCCGGTCTCGTTGAGGTCCTTGACTTGCCCCGGATAGAAGGTGATGCCTTCAAAAGAAAGATTCGGCAGTTTCCGAATCGCCTGCGCAAGCTGGAGCAGTGGCTCGCCGGGCGACACGCCGACGCGTCCGAGGCCCACGTCGACTTCGGCGAGCACTCCGACTTCAATCTGCGCGGAGTGCGCGGCCTCGGAAAGTTGACGGGCGGCTGCCTCGCTGTCGAGCGCCACCGTAACACGGGTGCGCCGGGCGACGGCCATCAGACGTTCGAGCTTGGTGTGCCCGATGATGGGAAAGGCCACCAGCAAATCCGCCGGTTCCGCTCCCAGCATCACTTCGGCCTCGGAGACTTTGGCGACGGTCAAGCCGGCAGCGCCTTCGGCCAACTGGCGGCGGCCGATGCGGGTGGACTTGTGCGTCTTGGTGTGCGGCCGGAGGCGAAGGCCGTGCTGCCTGGTGTAGCCGGCCACGCGATGAAGATTTGCTTCCAGAATGTCGAGGTCGACGACCAGAGCGGGCGTATCGATTTCCGAAACGTGCATACCAACAGGATATGATGAATGCCATGTTGGGGAATTCGAAACTGACGCGACGATCGTTGCTGAGCCTTCCGTTGCTCGCCGCGCCGCTTGCGGCCCTGCAGGAGAACCAGCCCGCGGCGCAGCGATACTTCACCGACGTAGTGCTGGTCAACCAGTTTGGACAGCCCATGCGATTCTATTCCGACTTGCTTAAGGATCACGTTGTGGTGATCAACGCGTTCTTCAGCGCGTGCAAGGACAGTTGCCCCATGATGGCCGGTACCTACTCGAAGCTGCAGGACGTGCTCGGTTTGCATCTCGGCAAAGATGCGTACCTGATTTCGATTTCCGTCGATAGTGAATCGGATACACCGGAAAAGCTCAAGGAATATGGGGAGCGCTTCCACGCTCGCCCGGGCTGGTTTTTTCTGACGGGGAAAAAGGAGAACGTGGAGTTCGCGCTCACGAAGGTCGGATTGAAGCCTCCGCGAAGGAGGATCATCTGTCGGTCTTTATGGTCGGCAACCTGGCCACGGGTTTATGGAAAAAAGCGTTCGGCCTCGCCAGCGCCGGCGAAGTCGCCAAGGTCGTAGAAA